>Ga0187886_1000035_pt1 | contig 199260 bp, 158 predicted proteins | sample June2016WEW_20_1_FD_133001 | JGI IMG/M metagenome (GOLD analysis project Ga0187886, IMG submission 133001) | Peatland microbial communities from SPRUCE experiment site at the Marcell Experimental Forest, Minnesota, USA - June2016WEW_20_150 | ecosystem: Environmental > Terrestrial > Soil >...
AATCCTGGACCTCGATCACGCACTTGAGCGGGTCGATGACCCTGAAGTACAGGACGGCGTTGACCTTGACCGTGACGTTGTCCTTGGTGATGACGTCCTGGGGCGGGATGTCCATCGTGATGAGCCGCAGGCTGATCCTCACGATGCGGTCGATCGGGGAGAAGACGAGGATGATGCCGGGCCCCTTGGGCTTGGGAAGGACGCGGCCGAGCCGGAAGATGACCCCCCGCTCGTACTCCTTGAGGATCTTGATCGAGTTCAAAAGATAAAGCACTATGAGTCCGACGACGATGACGGGATACGTGATCATGATTTTTCTCCTTGCGGAGGCCTAGGGCCTCCCGATATTTCTGGGTTCAGGCTTTCCTGACCCGGACTTTCATGGTGTCCAGGACCTCAATGACCTTGACCTTCCCGCCCCGGGCCACGGGCTCCGTCGCCTCCGCCTCCCAAATCTCGCCGTGGACGAAGATCTTGCCGGACGGGGAAAGGTCGGTCTGGGCGCGTCCGACCTCGCCGACCATGCCCTCCTTCCCGGTAAAGGCCCGGCGGGCGTGGGCGCGGACGACGAGATAGACGAGGAAGATGAGAATCAAGGAAATGCCGAGGGCCATCGGGATGATGACCCGGAAGCTCGGCCGGAGCTCGGGGATGGGTGCCTTGATGAGCATGACGGAGCCGATGACCATGGCCGTGATCCCTCCCAGCGAAAGCATGCCGTAGCTGTGGACCTTGACCTCGAGGACGAAAAGGACGATCGCCAGGATGATCAGCATCAGCCCGACGTAATTGATCGGCAGGATCTGAAAGGAGAAGACCGCGAGCAGGAGGCAGATGCCGCCCAGGACGCCGGGCAGGATGGCCCCGGGATGGGCGAATTCGAAATACAGGCCCAGGAGGCCGATCATGAGCAGGATGTAGGCCAGGTTCGGATTGGAGATCGTCAGCAGAAACTGTTGGCGGAACGACATCGGGATGGATGTGACGGGCTCCTTCTTCAAGGAAAGCGTCGTCTCTTCGCCGTTGAACCGCTTGAGTCGCTTGCCGTCGAAGGCCTCGATGATATCACGGTCCGTCCTGGCCACGATGTCGATCAGGCCGCCCTTGAGGGCCTCCTGCTCGGTGTAGGACAGGCTTTTGCGGACGGCGTCCTCGGCCAGCCCGATGTTCCGGCCCCGCTTTTCGGCCAGGGTTTTGATATAGGAGGCCGCGTCGTGGGTGACCTTGTCTTCCATCGTCTTGTCCATGGCCTGGCCGGTGATGGACAGGCCCACGGGATGGGCGGCCCCCGTGTTGGTCCCAGGGGCCATAGCGAAGATGTCGGAGGCGATGCCGATGAAAAACCCGGCCGAAGCGGCCCGGGCTCCGCTCGGCGCCACGTAAACCGCGACGGGGGTCCGGGCGTTGACGATCTTTTCGATGATCTGACGCATGGAGCTATCCAGCCCCCCGGGCGTGTTGAGGCTCATGATGATGAGCGCGGCGCCCTCGCGGTCGGCCCTCTCGATCGTCCGGACGATGTACTCGGCGGTGATGGGATGGATCGGCGCGTCGACCGTGATCTTCAGGATCGCGGCGGACGAAACCGCAGGACAGACAAGCAAAAGGAACAGGAGGATTCTGGTGCGCACCTTGCCTTCATTATAGAAACTCGCGAGGGTCAAGTCAACCGGGGATAATTGTGCTTGACTTTTTATTATCAATAAATTAATTAATATCTATCGTTTTTTTAGAGTAAGGAGCTCTTTCGATGATCAAGAATGATATCGCCCTTGCGATCGAGAAAAAATCCGAGTTCAATAGGGCCAAATCATTGTCCATCGTCGAGGGGGTCCTGAGCTCGCTCAAGTCCGCTCTGGCGGAAAATGAGAAGGTGGAGATCCGCGGCTTCGGCAGCTTCAAGGTCGTCGCCAAAAAGACCGGTTTCGGAAGGGACATCCGCCGCAAGAAACAGATCCGGATAGAAAAGGGCCGGAGGATCAAGTTCCGCCCCGGCCAGGAATTGAAGACCCTCTTGTCCAAGGCCAAGCTCAGCTGAGGAAAAGGGGGACGGTCCTCTTTTTCCACCTTCGCTCGGATTGTGGTTGGCCTCACATATCACAAAAAAATAGGACCGTCCTTTTTTTGCGCTTGGGCTTGGGCTTGAGCTCGGCGTCCTGGAGAAGCGCGGCGTAAACTCTCTCCGTCTGCTCGATCGTCTCCATGAATGAGCCCGAGGCCTCGATCACGTAATCGGCGTGGCGGAGCTTCTCCTCCCCGGTCATCTGGGCCCCGATCCTTTTCCGGGCTTCCTCTTCGGTGATCCCGTCGCGCTCCATGACCCTTTGGGCCTGGACGCCCTCGGGACAGTGGACGACGATGATCCTATCATAATAGCGGGAATAGCCGGCCTCGATCGTCAGGGCGGCTTCGGAGATAAAGATCGCCGTGCGGCCCTCCCGCTCGAGGCGGGCGATGAGGCGCTTTTCCTCGGCCAGGACCAGAGGGTGGAGGAGCTTGTTCAGGAACCCGCGGGCCTCGGGGTCGGAAAAAGCGGCCCGGCCGAGGCGGCCGCGGTCAATGGCCCCGTCCGGCCGAAGGACCTCTTTTCCGAACCGGGCGACGATTTTTTTCCAGGCTGGGCGGCCGGGGGACATGAGTTCATGGGCCGCCGCATCGGCGGAATGGACGAAACAACCTTTTTCCCGGAGAACGCCGGCGACAACCGACTTGCCGCAGGCGATCCCCCCCGTCAGCGCGGCGCGGAGCACGCTATTTTTTCTTGGCGGCGGGGATGACCTTGAAGTTGTCGCTGAACCGGATCGCCACGCCCTGCCGCTTCGCTTTCGGGTCCGGCTTTTCGAGGCGGACGGTGATGCCGCCGATCCAGAGCTTCATCTTCTTTCCGTCGGTCAGCTCGTTCGGGAGCTCGATCATGAGGTTGAGCTTCGAGCCGACGGCGACGCCTGAGTCCAGGGCGAAGTAGGCGCCGCCCGAAGAGATGTTCTGGAGCTCCGTTTCCTCATGGAACTTGTCGCCCTGGGGCAGCTTGCCCTCGATGACAGTCCTCAGGGGCAGGTCAAACCGCCATTCCCGCCGGCGATTGACCTCCAGGTCCTTGGGGAGTTTTTTCGCTTTCTTTTTGGGGGCGGCTTTCTTGGTCATGACGTCCTCGATTCCTTAGGCTAAAACAGGGCCGAATTGATGGCGTAGAGCGCCAGCTGTAGGCGGCTGTGGGTGTCGAGTTTCGCGTAGATGCTCTTGATGTGGGACCGCACAGTGTTCTTGCTAATGAACATCAGCTCGGCGATCTCGTCGTTGCTTTTCCCCTGACCGATGAGGCGGAGGACCTGGAACTCGGTCGGCGTCAGCTGGTCGAGCGTCTTTTCCTTGAGATCCCGGCCGACGACCGAGATGATCCGGTCCATGATGCTGGACATCTTGTCCCGGGGGAGCCAGATCTCGCCCTTGTGGATGCCGTGGACGGCTTCCGGAAGCTGGGAGGACGAATCGTTGAGGTCGAAGTAACCCCGGGCCCCGGCGTTAATGAGGTTGACGATCTCCTCGTGGGCCGGGATGCTCCCCAAGAGCAGGAGCTGGGACCGGCCCTGGGTTTTCGAGATCTCGCGGATGGCCTTGCAGATCTCGCGGAGGTTCGGCAGCGGCTCCATGTGGGCGAAAAGGATGACCTGGGGCTTGAGCTTCTTGATGGAGTCGATGAACGACTCGATCGTGTTCTTTTCTATGTTCAGGATCTCAAGCTCAGGGTCCGTCTCGAGGGCCTTCAGGATCCCGGCGAGGATGATATCGGACGGGCAGAAAATGAGTAGGGTGATCTTCGTGTCCACGGACGGCTGGGTTTTCTTTTTCTCCATGCTCGTTTCGGCCCCTTTTGGCAATTTGGTTATCCGGTTTCAAGTCACATGATCAGGATTTTAGCGAATCATAGTCTATCGGCGGGGGGCTTGTCAAGAGCGGTCTGGGCAGGGGAGCGCACCGGGAAGAAGAGGCCCGGGCTCAGGTGGGGAGGGCGGCATTGGGCGAGAGACGGAAGCTCCGGTCGAGGAGGATCGAAACATACTGGCTTTTCCCGTTCGTGGCCTCCGACCGGACATAGATAACGGCCCCCGTCACCAGGAGGCGGAGCGGGCTCTCCAGGATCAGGGTCCTGGGAATGTCCAGGGAAACCGTCGTCTTGGAGCCGATCAGGAGGCGGGCATTGAGCCTGAACGACACCTCCTGCGCGCTGATGGCGGCGATCTGGGTCGGTTCTTCGAACCTCTTTCCCCTCGCGTCGAGTCCCTTGACCAGGGCCGGAAGAGAGAGCTCGAACGTGCGCTCCCGCTTTCCGGCCCTGGCCGCGCCTTGAGTGGAGGGGTTATGAAAAGCCTTGACTGTATTCATTTCCATCGCATTTTCGCTCAGGGCCTGGCTGCCTTCAATCCCTCCTCATGAGGAATCGCGGGGTTAAATTATCGCCGTTATCCTCACCGTCGACGGCTAAACATGCGGGCGGGGCGTTTTTTGTCCTCGGAAGCGCCATCTCCGCCCTCCTTAGGCGGGCTGGTTCGCGTCCGCCTCGGCCGCCGCGGACTCGACGATGTACCGGCTTTCGAGACGGAGGGAGACCCGGGCGGGAGCCCCATCCTCGTTCCCGGGCTCGGTAAAGACGATCGTCCCCTTGATCACGAGCTTCAGGCTCTTGCCCTCCCCCAGCTTGGGGGGAAGAGAGACGGCCAGCTTGATCCTCGAGCCGGGAGCGACAGGGGTCCTGAGCGGGAAGAGGGCGCCCACGTGGCTCATGTAAGAGAGGGTCGTCTCCTCCCTGAACAGGGCGCCGTCGGCGTCAGGGCCCTCGACGGTCAGAGGCAGGGAGAGCTTGAACCCGCGCTGTTCGGCATGGCGCCTGACAGGCAGTGTGTCGGTGGAAATCCTCCTGAGCATGTCTGGCTTCCTTATCCTTTTCCTTGGCGAAACGCGACCCTAAAATGACATTCCCCATAAGGCCGGTCAATCACCCCTGACGATGAAATGATGGGGGATATTCCCGTCACCAGGTCCATCAGGGTTTCTCCCCCGTATTTTCCCCTTCTGCCCTCCCTCCCGTCAGTCCCGTTTCCTTGACAAAAAACCGGCCCGCGGCTAGAATCCCAAAGGCCGAAAAGCGAGGAGACGACGTGAACGAGAACGAACGGCAGATCAAGCAGCTCACCCCGAAGAGCGAGGATTTTTCCAAGTGGTACCTCGAGCTCGTCCAGAAGGCCGAGCTCGCCGACTACACGCCCATGAAGGGGATGATGGTCATCCGCCCCCACGGCTATGCGGTCTGGGAGAATATCCAGCGGTCGCTCGACCTCCGGATCAAAGCCACGGGGCACGTCAACGCCTATTTCCCGCTGTTCATTCCCGAGGGATTCCTCAAGAAAGAGGCCGAGCACGTCGAGGGCTTCTCGCCGGAAGTGGCCTGGGTCACGATCGGCGGAAAAGAGGAACTCGAGGAGAAGTTGGCCGTCCGGCCGACGTCCGAGGCCATCATCGGCCACATGTACGCCCGGTGGATCAAGTCCTGGCGTGACCTCCCCGTCCTGATCAACCAGTGGGCCAACATCGTCCGCTGGGAGAAGGTGACCCGGCCGTTTCTGAGGACGACGGAATTCCTGTGGCAGGAGGGCCACACCTGTCACGAGACCGCCGAAGAGGGGGAGGCCGAGACCTTGAAGGTCCTGGCCATGTACAAGGAATTCTGCGAGACCGAGCTGGCCATCCCCGTGCTCTCCGGCCGCAAGTCCCTGCGGGAGAAGTTCGCCGGGGCCCAGATGACGTACGCTATCGAAGCCCTGATGTCGGACGGCAAGGCCCTGCAGATGGGGACATCCCACAACCTGGGCCAGCATTTCTCCAAGGCCTTCGACATCAAGTTCGAAGACCGCAACCAGACCCTGCAATATGTCTGGCAGACGTCCTGGGGGATGACGACCCGGACGATCGGGGCCCTGATCATGGTCCATGGTGATGATTCCGGCCTCCGGTTCCCGCCCCGGATCGCGCCGGTCCAGGCCATCCTCATCCCCATCTCCGTGGGGAACTGGAAGGAGAGCGTCCTTCCGGTCGTCCGGGCCGCGGCCGATGGACTGCGGGCGTCCGGCGTCCGGGTCGACGTCGACGCCCGCGAGGAAGCGACGCCCGGCTGGAAGTTCGCCGAATACGAGATGCGCGGTGTGCCTCTCCGCGTCGAGATCGGCCCCCGCGATGTCAAGTCCGGACAGGCCGTCCTCGTCCGCCGCGACACCAAGGCCAAGGAGACCGTGGCGCTCGCCTCGCTCCCGTCCCGTGTCCTGGAGCTGCTCGGGGAGATCCAGGCTGGGCTCCTCGCAGCGGCCCGGACCTTCCTGGAAGCCAATATCCGTGACGCGGCCAACTATGGATGCTTCAAGGACATCCTGGAAAACCAGCGCGGCTTCATCCGGGCGCCCTGGTGCGGAGGGGAGGACTGCGAAGACAGGATCAAGACCGAGACCATGGCCACGATCCGGGTCATCCCGCTCGACGAGGCCGAAGGAAAGACGGAAGGCGTTTGCGCCTGCTGCGGCCGGCCGGGAAAAGTCGTCGCCTATTTCGCCCGGGCCTATTGAGGGTCCAGACTCCGGCTCCCAGCGGCCGCGGCCGGACAAAGCGACTGCCCGGAGCCCGCGTGGAGGATATCGCCGGGGCAGGGTGAACGGGGCGGGGGTGCGGCCGAGTATCATGAGCAAAGACCCTGAGTATGGAAGTGAACGCCTAAGGATGGTGGATTCCCAGATCCGTGCCCGCGGAGTCGGAGACCCCGCGGTCCTCGAGGCGATGGAGAAAGTGCCCCGCCATCTCTTCGTCCCTGAAGGAATGCGCGGCGGGGCATATGCCGATGAGCCTCTGCCGATCGGCGACGGTCAGACGATCTCCCAGCCCTACATCGTCGCCTATATGACAGAGGCCTTGGGGCTCAGGGGAGGGGAGAGGGTCCTCGAGATCGGGACGGGCTCGGGTTATCAGACGGCGGTGCTGGCCGAGATCGCCGGCGAGGTTTTTTCCGTCGAGCTCATCGAATCCCTCTCGCTGCGGGCCCAGGCCGTCCTCCGGTCGCTTCACTATGGCAACATCAGCTTCCGCGTCGGCGATGGGGCGAAAGGATGGCCTGAGGCGGCGCCCTTCGACGCGATCATGGTGACCGCGGCGGCGGCCAGGGTGCCTACGCCCCTCAAGGCCCAGCTCGGGCTTCCCGGGACAATGGTCGTGCCCGTCGGGACTGATTCCCAGGAGCTCGTGCGCATCCGGAGAGGGAAGAAAGGGCTGGCGCTCGACCGGCTGCTGGCGGTCCGCTTCGTGCCCTTGGTGGACCAGCATTGAGAAAGGTCTGAAAGGATGAGCTTGATGATCACTTCCCCCCTGCGTTCTCTGTTGAAAGCCGGGCTTCCTTTTCTCCTGATCCTTTCCTTCGGCCTCCAGGCCGAATGTCAGGACCGGGGACGGGACCGGTTCATCAAGGTCTTCCTGCCCGGCGGGAAGTCCGTCACGGCCGAGCTGGCGGTCTCCGACGAAGAACGGGCCCGGGGCCTCATGTTCCGGGAGAAGATCCTGCCCGATCAGGGCATGCTCTTTGTCTTCGAGACGGAGGACCTCCAGGCGTTCTGGATGAAGAATACGTTCATCGCCCTCGACATGCTCTGGCTCGACAGCGAAAAGAGGGTCATCCACATCGCGGCCGATGTTCCCCCCTGCATGGCAGATCCCTGTCCCTCCTACGGCCCGGGCGTGCCGGCCCGCTATGTGCTCGAGCTCAAGGGCGGGAGGGCCGCGGCGGACGGGATCAAGGTCGGAGACCGGCTCCAATTCGTCCTGCCGGAGCGGGTCCAGAAAGTCCTCCGCTGAGGCGGGGTCCCGGTCTCAGGGGTCCTTCTCTTTTTCCCCGTAACGGGTGATCTTGGGGAGCTTCTTGGGGTCCTGGCCGTAATAAAAAAGCCACTTGTCGTACGTTTCCTGGTCGTTGTAGATCCGGATGGACGGCTTCGTCGACGGGCTCGCGACACCGAGGACGATAGCGGAGCGGATGGACGGCAGGACCTTTTCGGGGACGAGGAGGACCTGCTGCTCGGCCCCGCCGGCGGCCCCGGCTCCCGACCCCGCGGTCCCGGGATTGAGGATGACGTTCCATTCGCCGCTGTCGGTCATGGGGTCTTTGTAAAGCTTGCGGAGGCATTTCTTGTCCAGGAGCTCCTTCAGGCTGGAAGGAAATTGGCCCGGGTTCTTGAGGGCGTAGAGGCGCACGGCCTCGACATATTGTTTTCCCCGGAAGATGAGCTCCTCCTCTTTTTCCCGCCGGACTTCGGTCTGCCAGACGGGGACGACGACAAGGAGCCCGATGGAAATGGCGAAAACGGCCAGCATCAGCATGATAACGAGATAGCCGTTTTTCGTGCCCACGATCTATCGGCCTCCGCCGTCCCTCACCAGGTGTTGTAAACGGTCCCGTCGATGGGGGATTTCTGTTGAGATCCGGACTTGACGTCGATGACGCCGAGGGTCTCGGGCATGACGTACTCGTCCGGCGGCAGCGTCTCCCGGACTTCCTCCCAGGTCGTCGAGGACTTCGTGATGGGGTCCACGGGGATCGAACGGACATAGCCGTCCTGGACGAGGGCCTCGAGGGCCGCGGGATACTTGCCCTTGTCCTGATAGTACTGGTCGATCAGCTTGCGGAGGACGAAGAGGTTCTCCCGGAGGACGGACTCCCGGGCCTTGACGAGCGAATACTTGTACTGCGGGAGCCCCAGCCCGACCAGGATGCCAATCAGGGCGAAGACGATGACCATCTCGATCAGAGTGAACCCGCCTGTCCGGCGGCCGATCCGTGTCTTCATGGCTCACCAATCCCTGTACCGAGTTCCATCCAGGGCCTTGGCCTGGCTTTTCGTATAAACGTCGTAGACGTTCTCCTCGCCCCACTTGTCGGAGTCGGGAGAATCCTGGTAGGAGCGGAGGCCCCAGTTGAGGGAGTCGGTCATGGGGTCCCTGGGGATCCGGCGGAGGAACTTGACCGTCCGCTTGCCTTTCGATTTTCCTTCCGTCTGCTCCTGGCCCTGGACTTCGACGCCCTTGACCAGGACCTCTAGGGTCGGAGGATAGCCCTCCGTGTCCTCCTTGACCTCGATCTTCTTCTCGTCGGAAAGCTTCTTGTAGGCGTCGATGGCTTCGCGGATGAGGCGGAGGTCCCGGCGAAGCTCGACCTCCTTTTCCCGCTGGATGGCGATCTTCCCCAAAGGCAGGGCGGACCAGGCGAGGATGGAGAGGATCGTCAGGGCCACGATCATCTCGACGAGCGTGAATCCCTTGCAGAGAGATCTCGAAGCCATCATCGCGGCGGCCTCATCCCTAAGACGGTCAATATCTATTTCGTCGGTCCTTGGGGTGACTGGTTGAATGCTCCCGGTGCGGCCTCCCTTGAGGCGGCGGAGAGGACTCCGTCGGGCCGGAGGAGGAAGCATCCTGCTCCAAGGCCTTCTTGCTCAGCCGGATCTTGTTGTCGACGGGGTCGATGCTGACGACCTTGACCGTGATCGTGTCGCCGAGCTTGAGGACGTCCCGGATGCTGTTGATCCGGTACGGCGCGACCTCCGAGATATGGAGGAGTCCGACGAGGTTCGGCATGATCTCGACGAACGCCCCGTACTCCTCGATGCGGACGACCTTGCCGGTGTATGTCTGCCCGAGCTCGGCCTCGGCCGTGAGGTCCAGGATCATCTGCTTGGCCCGTTCGGCGGCGGCCATGTCCGTCGAGGCGATGACGATCTTCCCGTCGTCCTCGATGTCGATCTTGGCGCCCGTCTGGCTGATGATCTTCTTGACGATCTTTCCGGCCGGCCCGATGACCTCGCTGATCTTCTCCGGGTTGATGAACAGGATCAGGATCCGCGGTGCGTAGACGGAGATGTCCGGCCGGGGGGCGGCCATGGCTTCCTTCATCCGGGCCAGGACCTTGAGCCGGGCCGCCCGGGACTTGGCGACGATCTCGCGGAGCATCGGCAGGGTGACGCAGGCGACCTTGAGGTCGAGCTGGATGGCCGTGATGCCCTTCTCCGTGCCGGCCATTTTGAAGTCCATGTCGCCGTGATGGTCTTCGAGGCCGGCGATGTCGGTCAGGATGGCGTATTCGTCCCCTTCTTTGACCAGGCCCATGGCGATCCCGGCGACGACCATCTTCAGCGGCACGCCCGCGTCCATAAGGGCCAGGACGCCGCCGCAGACCGTGGCCATCGAGGACGACCCGTTCGATTCCAGGATGTCGGAGACGATCCGGACCGTGTAGGGGAACTTCTCATCGTCCGGCATGGCCGGCAGGATGGATTTTTCGGCCAGGGCGCCGTGCCCGATCTCCCGCCGCCCGGGGGCCCTAAGGAATCCGACTTCCGCCACGGAGAACGGGGGGAAGTTGTAGTGGAGCATGAACGTCTTCCTTGATCCCTCGCCGAGATTGTCGAGCCGCTGGGCGTCCTCGACGGTCCCCAGGGTCACGGTAGCCAGGGATTGGGTCTCTCCGCGGGTGAATAGGGCCGAGCCGTGGGTCCTGGGCAGAAAGCCCACGTCGATCGTGATCGGCCGGATATCATCGAACTGCCGGCCGTCGGTCCGCAGACGCTTCTTGAGGATCAACTCGCGGAAAAGCTTCTCTTCGATCCTGTAGATCAGGGTCTTGGCCTCGCCCCGTTCGTCCTCGTTTTCCTCGGGGATGGCGGCCAGGTACTGGTCGCGAACGCCACGGACGGCCGCTTCGCTCGCGAGCTTGCCCTTGACCTGCATGGCCTCGAGCATCGCGGGCCCGATCTCCCGCTCGATCCGCTCCATTTTTTCCCGGTCGACAGGCTTGGGCGTGAACTCGCGCTTTTTAATGTTCCGGTGGGCGTAGAGGTCCTTCTGGGCCTGGATAATCCGCAGGTTGGCCTCGTGGGCGACCGTCAGGCCATCGAGGATCTTCTCCTCCTCGATCTCCTTCGAGCCGCACTCGATCATGATGATCCCGCCCTCGTTGCTGACGACCGTCATGTTGAGGGGGCTGGAATCGAGTTCGGTGGCCGAGGGATTGACGACGTACCGGCCGTCGATGATCCCCACCTTCACCGCGCCCAGGGGGGTCGTGAAGGGGATGTCGGAAAAGTAGAGGGCCGCCGACGCGCCGATCACCCCGAGGGTGTCGGGCTCGTTCTCGAGGTCGGCCGAAAGGAGAAGGCCCACGACCTGGGTGTCAAAAAAATAGCCTTCGGGGAACAGCGGCCGGATGGGCCGGTCGATCAGCCGGGCCACCAGGATCTCGCGCTCCGACGGGCGTCCCTCGCGCTTGAAGAAGCCGCCCGGGATCTTGCCCGCGGCGTAGGTGTTTTCCCGGTAGTCCACGATGAGCGGGAGGAAATCCTTCTCGGTCTTGATCTCCTTCCGGGAGGTGGCCGTCGCGAGCATGATGGTGTCGCCGTAGCGCACCAGGGCCGAGCCGTCGGCCTGCTTGGCGATCTTGTTGATCTCTATGGACAGGGTCCTCTTGTTGATTTCCAGACTGATGGTGTCGAACATGTTTTTTCCCCTTGGAGGGCTCGGGGCTACTTCCGGAGGCCGAGCTTCTGGATGAGCTTCTCGTAGCGGCCGACGTCGTGCTTCTTGATGTACTCGAGGAGCCTTTTTCTCTGGCCGACCATTTTCATGAGCCCCGTCCGGGAGCCGAAATCCTTCTCGTGGCTGGAGAAATGCTTGACCAGCACGTTGATCCTCTCCGTCAGGAGCGCGACCTGGATCTCCGGCGAGCCCGAATCTGTGGCGTGGCTCTGGTTGTCTTTGATTATCCGCGTTTTGTCGTCCTTGCTTAACACGTCTTCTGTTACTCCTATCTTGCTTTTATCTTTTTATTTTTTTCTGGGTCATTTTATCAGATACGGATGGAAAAGTAAACTTTTTCTTTGGGTTATGGGATCCGGGCCCCCCGGAAACGGCGCCGCGCGGCCGCCCGGCAGGGGGTCAGAGGGGGGAGGCCCCGGGCGCCTAGGAGGTCAGCGACTTTTTCCGGGCCAGGAGCTGCCGGGCGTACTTGGAGGCCAGGCCGCCCTGTTTTTCTTGGCACTCCGCCAGGCGGGCTTCGATCTCCGCCAGGCCGAACCGGTTGATCTTCTTTCTCTTCGGGCCCGATTCGGGAGCGGCTGACGCCTGGGTTTCGGGCTTCGGGTCCGCTTTTTTATCAGCCATGTTTCGTTCCTTTCGATCCCTTCCCGGGTTTTGGCGGGGAGGGAGTCCATTAATTTACCAAAAATCCCCCGGGAAATCAATATCGGCGAACGGCCTGGCAAAAGGCCGTTGCCGGGAGGTTTCCCTTGTTGGCGTCAGGCCTTCTCAAGGCCGGGTTTACATCGGGCCGGTTTTTCTTTATATTGACTCCTTCAATCGGTGATTTTCCGGAGGAACCGATGGACCCGATGAACAGGCGCTCTTTCATCAAGGGGGCCGCACGGACGGCGGCCCTTGTTTCCGCGGCCGGCGGGGGACTCCTTCTCAAGGGATGTTCGACCGGGAAAGAATACGACCTTGTCGTTTCCGGAGGGACGGTCTATGACGGGACGGGCGGGCCACCGGTCCGGGCCGACATCGGGATCGCCGGCGGCGCCATCAGACTGATCGGAAAGATCCGGCCGGCCGCGGCCAGGGCAGTCATCCCGGCCGCGGGCCTGGCCGTTTCGCCCGGCTTCGTCGACGTCCACGAGCACACTTCGGTCGAACTGCTCGTCAATCCAAAAGCCGAGAGCGCCGTCCGGCAGGGCATAACAACCCTCGTCAGCGGGAACTGCGGCGATTCGCCCTTCCCCCTCACGGATGCCATGTTCGAGGAAGAAAGGAAATCCCTGCTGGAGGGATATGGAGTCGACCTAACCTGGAGGGACGCTCGGGGGTTTTTCGGCCGGGTGGAAAGATCCGGAGCGGCCTTGAACTATACCTCGTTCACCGGCCACGGGACGGTCAGGGCTGCGGCCATGGGGTATGGGAACAGGCCTCCGACGCCCGGCGAGCTCGACCGGATGAAGGCTCTGGTCCGGGAAACCATGGAAGCCGGCGCCCTCGGCCTCTCTTCCGGCCTCGAATATTCGCCGGGGAGCTTCGGGTCGACGGCGGAGCTCATCGACCTCTGCCGGGTCGCCGCCCGGAGCGGCGGCGTCTACGCAACGCACATGAGGAACGAACAGGAAGGGATCCTCGAGGCCGTGGACGAGGCCATCCGGATCGCGCGGGAAACGCCCATCCGGCTCCAGATCTCGCACCTGAAGATCGGTTACCAGAAAAATTGGTACAAGTTCGATGATCTGATCTCGCGCATTGACCGGGCTGCCGCGGCCGGAGTGGACCTCCGGACCGACCGGTACCCTTACACGGCCTGGGCCACGGGACTGAACATGTTCTTCCCGCTCTGGTCCAGGGAGGGGACGACCCGGGACTTCATCGGCCGGCTGCAGGATCCCGCGCTCCAGGCCCGGCTGAAAGACGCGGTCGCGGAGAAGGGGAAAGAGCTGGGTTCCTGGGACAAGGTCCTCATCTCCGACGTGGCCACGGATAAGAACCGGACGTTCGAAGGAGCTAACGTCCTCGAGGCCTCCCGGCGGACCGGCTCGGAGCCCTACGAGTTCATGAGAACCCTTCTCATCGAGGAACAGGGCCGGGTGGGGATGATCACGTTCGCCATGAGCGAAGAACATCTCGGGAAGATCCTGGCCCATCCTCTCGCCGGGGTCGGGTCCGATGGGATGGCGGTCGCTCCGTACGGAATTCTATCCAAGGGAAAGCCCCATCCGCGGTTCTACGGCACGTTCCCCCGGGTCCTCGGCCGGTACGTCCGGGAGGAAAAGATCGTGCCACTTGAAGAGATGATCCGCAAAATGACGTCCATGCCCGCCGGCCATCTCGGCTTTCTCAGGCGCGGAGCTCTGAAAGTCGGCTGGGCCGCCGACATCGTCGTCTTCGATCCGGCCCGGGTCATCGATCGGGCGACCTGGACCGAGCCGGCGCTGTATCCGGAGGGCATCGAATATGTGATCGTCAACGGCGGCGTTGTCTTGGAAAAGGGCGGGCACACCGGGCGCCGGCCGGGAAAGGTCCTGAAGAAGAACCTGCGCGGGGTGGTCGCTTGACCAGGCGGATCATCGCGGCCCTGCTGCTCCTCGCCGCGCCCTTCGGGCTGGCGGCCCTGACGCGGGAGTCCCTGCGGACCCCTTCCGGGGTCACGGTCGAGATGGCCTGCCGGTCGTTCCAGCCGGGCGAGCCCGTTCTCTTCGTCCTGAAAAGCCGCGACGTCCTTGCGCTCAGCCTGCGCTTCATGGGGGAAAACGTCGTTTTGAGGACGGACGCGTCGGGCCGGGAAGCGCTGGCCTTCCTCGGCATCGACCTCGACGTCAAGCCGGGCCGCTACCCGCTGGACATCCTGGCCGAGAAGAGAGATGGGACGCTCGAGGATCTACACAGGGAAGTCACCATATCCGGGAAGACCTTCCCCTCGCAAAAGATCTGGGTCGCCAGGGAATTCGTGACCCCGACGAGGTCGGCGGCCGAGAGGATCAAACGGGAAGCCGAGATCGTCAGCCTGGTCTATACTTTGAGCGATCCGGAGTGGCTGGGTGACGGCGCCTTCGTGGCCCCGCACCCCGCCAAAGCCTGGCCGAACTTCGGGCAAAGGCGCCTGAACAACAACGTCCTCAGCTCCGTCCACGGCGGAGTGGACCTCCAGGTGCCGTGGGGGGAGCCCATCCGGGCGGCCAACCGGGGCCGGGTGGTCCTGGCGAGCCCTCTCTATCTTTCGGGCAACTCGGTCCTCATCGACCACGGCCTCGGGACATTCAGCTTCTACTGCCACCTTTCGAAGCTCCTCGTTCACCGGGGCGACATGGTCGAAAAAGGGGCGATCATCGGGAAATGCGGCAGCACGGGCCGTTCGACGGGGCCCCACCTCCACTGGTCCATGAGGGTCGGCGACAGCCGGGTCGATCCCTTTGCCATGCTGGCTTTGCCGGTGGGCGAAGACCGCTCTCTCGGAGAAAAAAGATAGGGACCGTCCGTCGGGAGAAAGGGAATCTATGAGCATCAACCAGAGCGGCGGCTCCCTCTCCGAAGCCGTCCGAAGGGCCTACGATGCGGGACAAGAAGACGAGATGCTGGAACCCATGGTCCGTGCGGACGTGGCCGGCCGGTTGGACTTAAATTTCGTCACGCTCATCGAGTACGCCGCGTCGCTTCGGGTCCGGGCGGCCTTCCCGCCGGAGCGAGAGCTCCGTCACACGCTGACGGAAGTCCTCGGTGCGGCCGGCTTCCGGGTCCGCAAGATCGCGGAATCGGAAAAAGCGACCCACGTAGGGTTCTTTTTCAATGGCAAAACGGGCGATATTTTTCTAGGGGAGGAAAGGGTCGTCGTTCCCTCGCCGCGGGTCGAGCAATATGCGGAGCGGCCGGAGATGAGCGCCGCTGAGCTGGCCGGCGAGATCATCTCCCGGCTCGGAGACGATTTTCCCCAGGCCATCGTGGCCAACCTCGCGAACGTGGACGAGGTCGGACATCTCGAGGACCGCGAAGCCGTGCTCAAGGCCGTCCGGACCGTCGCCGGCGTCCCGGCCCCGGCCGAGATGACGGGCCGTTCCCTGATCGAGCGGAAGCCCGCAGGCTTCCCTCCGCGGCGCAAGCTGCTCCTCCTTATCCTTGACGGCTGGGGGCACAGGGAGGAAGCTTACGGCAACCTCATCCGGGAGGCCGGCCCGGAGAATTTCGAACGGATCTGGCGGGGATACCCGAGGTCCGTCCTGGATTCTTCGGGCGAGGCGGTCGGAATGCCGCCCGGGACCGTCGGCAACTCCGAGGCCGGACATCTCCATCTCGGCGCCGGCCGGCGGGTCTTCCTGGACAGGGTCCGCGTCGACCGGGCGATCGAGGACGGCAGCTTTTTCCGAAACGAGACCCTCCTCTGGGCCATGAACGAGGCCAGATCCTCCGGGCGGGCCCTCCATCTGATGGGGATCGTCTCTTTTTACAGCTCCCACGGGACGATCCGACACCTGTTCGCCCTGATGCGGATGGCCCGGGAGGCCGGGGTCAAGCGGCTTTTCATCTATTCGTTCGTCGGCCGCCGGAACGACATGCCCGAGACAGGCGCCGTCTATATCGAGAAGGTCGAGGACATGGCCCGGAAACTCGGCGTAGGCGAGGTCGCAACCGTCATGGGCCGGTACTGGCCCCTGGCCCGGGCCAATACTCCGGACCGGGTCGAGAAGGCCTATCGGGCCCTCGTCTATGGCGAAGGCCTCAAGGTTCCGGGGAACTTTTCTGCTTGAAAGCCGTATCAAAGAAAGAATAAACTAGGCGCTTGCGATGAGCATCGAAGTCAAGAACCTGAGTTTCAGCTACGGGAAAATCAAGGCGCTGGACGACGTGAGCCTCAGCCTGGGCGATGGGGCCGTCGGCCTACTGGGACCGAACGGAGCAGGCAAGAGCACCCTCATCCGGATCCTGCTCGGGTTCCTCGTTCCCGCGAGCGGTGAGGGGACGGTCCTGGGCTACGACATCTGCCGGGACCAGGCCAAGATCCGGCGCTCGGTCGGCTACATGCCCGAGGACGACTGCTTCATCGCCGGCATGGACGCCGTGACCTTCACCGCCTATTTCGGCGAGTTGTCGGGCATGCCTCGCGAGGAGGCCATGAAACGAGCCCACGAGGTCCTCTTCTATGTCGGCCTGGGGGAAGCCCGGTACCGGCTCCTCGACACCTATTCGGCCGGGATGAAGCAGCGGCTGAAGATGGCCCAGGCGCTCGTCCACGACCCCAAGCTCCTCTTCCTCGACGAGCCGACGGCGAACCTCGACCCCCAGGGCCGGAACGAAGTCCTTGAGCTTATCGCGGACGTCGCTTCTCACAAGGACATCCGGGTCCTACTCTCCTCCCATATCCTGGCCGACATCGAGACGCTGTGCTCTTCGGTCGTCATCCTGAACAAGGGCAGGCTCGCCGCCGAGGGGCGGATCGAAGACCTGAAGGCGACCGACGTCAGCCTCTATGAGCTCAAGATCAAGGGCGACGGAGAGGCCTTCCGCAAGGACCTGGAATCCATGAAATGCCGCGTGGAGGAGACCGAGGACAAGGTGATCAAAGTCTACATGCCGGCGGACCGGGACCGGATGGAGATCTTCCGGGCGGCGGCCAGGACCGGCGCCCAGATCCGCTACTTCATCAAGAGCCAGACCTCGCTCGAAGACGTCTTCGCCGAGCTCGTTGGGGTGGATTGATGGCCACGGTCCGGGAAAAGGGTTATTACCACTGGGACGGCCAGCTGGCCGAGGCCCGGTTCCCCTGGTGGCCGATCACCCGGACCGGCATCCTGCTGGCCTTCAAGAAGAAAGGCTTCCGGTTCCTCTTTGCCGGAGCCTTCCTGCCCTCGGTCGTCTTCCTGGCGATCATCTATATTTCCGAACACCTCGGGGACTTCAAGCTCTGGGCCCGCGGTTCGGAGAAGTTCATCACCATCACGCCGGGATCCTTCAAGATCTTCTTCACCAACCCGGGGTTCCTGTTCCTCATGATCGCGATGCTCGTCTTCGCGGGCTCAGGCCTCATCGCCGACGACCTCAGGCATAACTCTCTCCAGATCTACTTCTCGCGCCCGCTGAAGAAAACGGACTACGTGTTGGGGAAAATGGCCGTCATCTTTTTCTTCATCCTCATCGTGACCCTCGTTCCCGGCCTGCTCGTTCTCGTCTTCAAGCTCATTTTCGACGGGAGCTTCAAGTTCTTCCTCGACTGTCCCTGGCTGGTCCTGTCGATCATCGGCTATTCGGTGATGCTGGCCGTATTTTTCGCCTTCTACACCCTCCTCCTCTCGGCCCTGAGCAAGAACAGCCGATATGTGATGATCCTCGTTTTCATGATCTATCTCTTCTCGGATATCCTCTATGGCATGCTTCAGGGTCCTTTCAGGACCCCTTACGTGTGCCTCTTTTCGATCCGGGCCAACATCGAGCAGATGGGCGCTTTCGTCTTCGCCCAGAAGCTGCCGTACGCGGTCCCGGTCGTCTTTTCCTTCCTTGTCCTGGGGGGCGTCTGTGGGCTGTCCGCGCTCGTCCTGCACAGGAAGATCCGCGGCGTCGAGGTGGTCCGGTGACAGCCGTCATCCAGACGAAGAACCTCTCGAAGTGGTACGGGAACGTCCTTGGCCTGAGCGACGTCTCGCTGGAGATCGATAAAGGCATCACCGGGCTCCTGGGGCCCAACGGCGCCGGCAAATCGACCTTCATGAAGCTCGTCACCGGCCAGCTGAGGCCGAACATCGGGAGGGTTTTAATCGGCGGCCGGGACGTCTGGAACAATTTCCACCTCTTCCGAGGGATAGGTTTCTGCCCCGAACAGGACGCGTTCTACGAAGACGTCACGGGCTGGGAGTTCCTGACGGGGCTTCTCCGTCTTTACGGGTTCCCGGCGAAGGAGGTCACGGAGCGGGCCGTCCGCGCCCTGGACATCGTCGAGCTTTCGAAGGATAAGGACCGCAAGGTCCGGAGCTACAGCCGCGGCATGCGCCAGCGGGTGAAGTTCGCCCAGGCCGTCGCCCACGACCCGGAGATCATCATCCTCGACGAGCCGCTCAGCGGCCTCGACCCGCTGGGGAAGAGAAGGCTCATCCGGCTCATCAAGGATTTCCAGAGCGCGGGCAAGACGATTATCGTCTCGAGCCACGTCCTGCCCGAGATCGAGGCCATGACCTCCCGGGTGATCATGATCCACCAGGGAAAGATCCTGGCCCAGGGGGACATCCACAGCATCCGGGACCTGATCGAGACCTATCCCCACATGATCTCCATCCGCTGCAGCGATGCCCGGGCGCTGGCGGCGCGATTCGTCCCCGACAAGTCCATCCTGAAGATGTCGTTCGGGCCGGAGGGACGGTCGCTCGTCGTCGAGACCCATCAGCGGGACGCGTTCTTCAGCCGGCTGCAGACAGCCGTCGTCGAGGGCGGGATCGAGGTTGAGGAGATCTCCTCTCCGGACGACAATCTCCAGGCGGTCTTCGATTATCTGGTGGTGAAATGAGATGAAACAGAAAGAGAACGCGGGCGGCCCGTCCTTCTGGATGTCGTTCAGGAGGGTTTTCGTTTTCTTCTTTTTCCTGGGGAGAAGGACCGGCCGGAGCCGGGTCTTTTTCCTCCTCGGGCTCATCCCCGTTGCGATCGCCGTCATGTTCAGGATCGTCCTGGCCGGCCGGACCGGAGACCTCGTAGCCGTGTTCAACGACATCCTGATCGTCTTTTTCGTGACGTTCGACATTGTCATCCTGTCGCTCTTTTACGGAACGTCGATCGTCGCGGAAGAGACCGAGGGCCGGACCCTGCCGTATCTCATCACCCGGCCCCTGTCCAAGCCCGCGATCTTCCTCGGGAAATATGCGGCCTACGTGACCCTGATGTTCATCATGGTATCGACGAGCCTCTCCCTGTCCTTTTTCATCATGAACGGCCACCGCCTCCGGGATCCGGCCATCTATCTGACCTTCATGAAGTATGAGGGGTCATTGGGGCTCGGGATTCTCGCCTACACGGCCTTCTTCGCGTTCCTCGGGACGTTCCTCAAGAGGGCGATCCTCGTCGGGCTCCTGTTCGGGTTCGGCTGGGAGAACGTCATCCAGTATTTCCCGGGGTCGACGCAGAAATTCTCCCTCGTCCACTACATGAAGTCGCTCATGCCCCGGCGGCCCTCGGGGGGGCCCCTGTCCATTCTTCTCTTCCGGCTGGAGCCGACAGAGCCGGTGGTTGCGGTTATCACGTTGGTCGTGATCGCGGCCGCCTTCCTGGCGTTGGCCTGCTGGCTTTTCCGGGCGAAGGAGTATCTCTTCGAGGAATAGGCCGCAGGCCTCTCCCGCGGGATCGTCTGCGGGGTTTATTTCTTGATCCCGGGTTCTGCTTTCTTTTCTTCTTTCTTCTCTTCCTTCGGCGACGGCGTGCCGAAGGAGACCATGCCGCCGAGCTTTTCCTGGGCCATCTTCTGAACCTTTTCCAGGAGCTCGGACCGGACGGCGGCGTAGAGCTTCACGTGGTCGGCTCCCGAAGTGATCTCAAGGGTGTTCAGAAGGTCCAAAAGGACGGGTTCTTTTGAGGCGGCGGCGGAGCCCATGGCCTTCAACCCGTTCAGGGTATCGGCCAACTGCTTGTTCTGCTCCTTCGTCCCGCCCAGGCTCTGGACCTCGGCGATGAGGCTCATGTTCACGTAGTCGAAGGACATCGCCAGACCCGTCACGCCCTCGAGCGGCTTGAGCATCGGATTCTGCTCGGCGGCCTTCTTGATCATGTCCGAAGGAACGATGATGGCGCCCCAGACCACGGCGGAGGTGTTGACGGCCTTGAGGACCTTTCCCATCTCGGCGTTTTTGAGGACCGAATCCGCTTTCTTCTGGAAAACGTCGATAACGGCCCGGACGGTCTTATCATTTCCGATGACGATGTTCGAATCATCCAGGAAGGCCCCCGCCGGAGCCATTTTTCCGGGCTTGGCGGCGTCGAGGCTCGTATAAATGGTGAGGCCGTTGTAGGTCTCCTCCCGAAGGTTTTTCGCGGCTTCCTTCAGCTTGGCGAGGAGCTGTTCCTTCTGATACCTCAGGTTGAGGACAATGGCCCCTTCCCGGTCCGTCGCCGCCGGGGCTCTGGTCACGCCGACCGCCAGATAGTAGACGTCCTTCATCGGGTCGAGGCCGGCCATCTTGACGAAGTCGTCGTATTTCTGCTTCATCTTCCCGTCCTTGAGGGCCTTCGCCGCGGCGTCCGTGGTCAGGGCCCGGTGGACGTCGATCATGAAGACGGCGCGGCAGTTTGCGGGGATGAGCTGGAGCATGGACTTCCCGGTGGCCGCGCCGGCCTTGAGCCCGCCCTGCTCGACGCAGGAGACAAGGCCTGCGGCGATGAGGATGGCCAATACGATCCTGAGGTGATTTTTCATGGTGCAAACCTCCTTGTTAATAGGATATACGGAATATCCTATTGAAAGTTCCTGAGTTGGACTATACAAAAAAACGCCTTCCGACGCAATCCTTAGCTCCGCCTTAACCGAAACTTTTATTATTAAAAAGCGAGCCATGATGGGTGGCCCGGTGCCAATCCCCGCCCGCCCAAGGCGGAAGGGGATTGCGCGAGAGCACTGGGGGATCCAAGGAGCGGTTCCCCCCTAGTCGGAGCACTCGGCTGCGTCCTTGGGCCAGGAAGCAGCCGAGTGCAGAGAGGGAAGATTATTGCGCGGGGCGATCTTTTGGTATAAAAATATGGACTTCGGCCGCGCGGGCCGCGAGATATGACCGATATGTGGCTCGTCATCTGCAAGGAATACAACGAGGGCGAGGTCCACCACTCGCTCAATCCCTGGAACAGCCTCTCGGCCCGCCGCATGATCATGCTCGTCTATGATGACGGGGGAGAGGCGAAGGGCGGGGGAGAATTCCCGCTGATCAAATAGGGGAGGAACGCATGCCGACTTTCATCGATCTCGTCCGGAGCCGGAGAAGCATCCGGCGTTTTCTTCCCCGGCCCGTCGAACGGGAGAAGATCATGGCCTGTCTCGAAGCCGCGCGTCTGGCTCCATCGGCGCAGAACGCCCAGCCCTGGAGGTTCATCGTCGTCGACGATCCCGGCCTTAAAGAAGGCCTCTGCCGCGAGGCCTTTTTGGGGGTCTATTCGATGTGCCGGTTCGCGGCCCAGGCCCCGGTCCTGGTCGTCATCCTGGCCCGGCCCAGCCTCGTGACCCACTGGCTCGGACGCCAGATCCAGGGCGTCCAATTCCACCTCATCGACATCGGCATCTCCGGCGAGCATTTCATCCTTCAGGCCGAAGAGCTTGGCTTGGGGACCTGCTGGATCGGCTGGTTCAACGGCCGGCGGGTCCGTAAGGCTCTCAAGGTCCCGCGGAGCTACAAAATCGTCGCCCTGTTGCCCGTCGGCTACGCCGCCTCGAGGCCGCCGCGGGAGACCGCGAGGAAGGCCCTCGACGAGGTGGCCTGGTGGAACAGCATCGGAAAAAGCGGAGAGGATAGAGAATGCGGGAGCGAGCCGGCGACGGAAAAGTGAGGAGCCCGGGGATGCCAATTTTTCTAGTGGTCGCCCTGTCCATCTACGGCCTGGTCAATTTTTACATCATCCGGCGCGGCTACCAGGCTCTGGCCGGGTATCCTCGTTCCCGGTGGGTGTTTCTCGCGGTTTTCCTGGCCTCCGTTATCGCCTATCCGGCTGCGAGGATCGCCATGGGCTTCGGCCGGAATTCCCTGTCCGGGATATTTGTCAAGATCGGGTCGTTCCACCTGGCCCTGATGCTCTATCTTTTTTTGGGTGTCGTCCTGATCGATCTTTTTCGGCTGGCCAACGGCATCCTCCCGATCTTCCCGAAGTCTTTCTCGGCCCGGCCGCACCAGACGGGGCTCGCGGCCTTCGTTTTCGTCGCGGGGGTTTCGCTCCTCGTCATCGCCGGCGGAGCCGTCAACGCCGCCCGGCCCCGGCTGAAGGAGCTCGTGATCCCCATCGATAAGTCCGCCGGAGGCCGGACGAGTCTCTCCATCGTCGTGGCCTCGGACGTCCACCTCGGGACGATCGCGGGCAGTTCGCGGCTGAGGATGCTCGCCGACCGGATCAACGCCCTCGCCCCGGACATCGTCCTTCTGCCGGGAGACATCGTTGACGAGAGCGTCACGTCGCGGGAAGAGGAGGAGATGACGGCGGTCTTCCAAAGGATCACTGCGCCCCTGGGGGTTTTTTCCGTTCCCGGGAACCACGAATATTACGGCGGTCTGGAGCGGAACCTCGCCTACCTCCGAAAATGGGGCGTGAGGGTCCTCGAGGATGAAGCGGTCAAGGTGGACGGGTCTTTTTATGTCATCGGGCGCAAGGACCCGACGGCCCTGCGTCGCGGTGAGGCCCGGAGGCCGATCGAGGAGATCATGACGGCCGGTGGCGTCGACCCGAGCCGGCCCCTCATCCTCCTCGACCACCAGCCCATCCACCTCGAACAGGCCGAGCGGGCGGGGATCGACCTCCAGCTTTCAGGACATACCCACGCCGGGCAGCTTTTCCCGCTCAATCTCATCAACCGGCTCATCTATGAGCAGAACTGGGGATCCCTGGTGAAGGGAAAGACCCATTATTATGTCTCCTGCGGCGTCGGGACATGGGGTCCGCCGGTAAGGACGGGGAGCGTCCCCGAGATCGTCCGCATCCGGCTGACCTTCAAAACCTCAAGGTCGTGATGGCGCCGGCCCTAGAAAGGACGGCCGTTCCGACCATGAGGGCATATCGTCGGGAATAAAAAACCCCGTGGAGAGCGGGTAACGCCCTTCTCCACGAGGTTCGTCTCAGCGGGCCTCTTAAGAGAGGCTCTCAAAAAGTGACTTTACTTCTTGACGGGGGGAGCGCCGACCTTGGTCGCGTCGTAGCGGCGGACGACCTCGTCGGTGATGTCGATGCTGGGCTCGAAATCGACGACGCCGCTGCCCTGCAGGTCGAGGACGAGGTCATAGCCTTTTTCCTTGCGCAACTGCTGGATGATCGTGACCATCTCGAGCCGGATGCGCTGGACGATGTTGGCCTGGAACTGCTGGAAATCGCGGGTGGCGTCCTCTTCGTAGCGCTTCCGCTCGGTCGTCTTCTTGTCGATATCGGCCTGGGTCGCGAGGAGGGCTTCCTGGGTCATGGTCAGCCGGCCCGTGTTCAGCCTGTTCTCCAGGGCTCGGAGGGAGTCATCGAGCTTCTGGATGTCGCCCTTGATTTTCGCGTCTCTCTCCTGGAACTGGGCCACGGCCTTCTTGCCTTCGGTGGATTGCTCGAAAGCCCGGGCGGAGTTGATGATCCCGATCTTGAGCGTCTGCTGGGCGAACGAGGCCACGGCAGCCACCAGGATGAAGCCGATGATCAGGGGGATGAGGATTCTGCCTTTTCTCATAACAACCTCCTATGGGTTCTGCAGATGTCACTCTCATTCCCATAAGGGAATGGATTAGAGATTTTACCACGATTGGCGGATTTTTTTAAGTATTTCTTCGATACGCTCCTGAAGACCCCGAACTTGCGGACCCTTTCCCCGGGCGGCTTCCCCCTTAGATCTCGACCTTGAAGACGCCCTTGAAGGCGAACCCGAAAATGATGGAAAGGGCGAAATAAGCCACCAGCCAGTGGACGGATAGGCCGAAAAAGCCCAGGCTCCTTCCAGGATAAAGGACTTCGATCGATGTCACCGGCGTGTCGCCCGGAAGCGATTTCTCTCCGGGATACAGGACCTGCTTCAGGAGCGACGATCCGACCGTCAGGGTCGAGATCTTCGACAGACGCGGGCCGGCCACGGCCAGCGGCTTTGTCAGGGTCCGCCCGGCCACGCGAAAAGTCAGGCTGGCCGGCCCCCGTCCGGTCGCCCTGATCCGCCAGGCGATCTCGTGTTCGTCGGGGATCCGGACGGCGGGCGACTCGACGGAGAGTCCCGGCGAGGGCTCGATCGCCACGTCCAGGGCCAGCGGGTCCGTGCCCCGGGCGAGACCGAGCTTGACCAGTGTCTCTTCGCCAGGCTTGAGCGGCGCGGCGCCGAACCAGAGGTTGAGCTGCGCCAGGATGAGGAGGAGCGGAATGAACATGATCAGCATGGGTCTGGAATTGCAGGCGATGTAGCGCATGTTCGCCCGGAGGATCCGGCCCTGGGCCTGGAGCGAGATCCGCATGTTGTCCTTGAAGAGACGAAGTTCCATGAGGTGGGCCTTGATGGCGTTTTTGGACTTCCGGATGCCCTCCTGGTCCGACGTCAGTTTGAAGACCCAAAGCATCAGAAAGGCGGTCACCAGGGAAACGAAAATCATCCCGAACCAAGGGGACAGGCCCCGGAAGGGATAGAGCAGGACGTCGAAGATCCCGCCGAAGACGAAATTGACGATCCCCATGGCCCTCAGGAAATGTAGCCCAGCCCTTTGAGCTTCTTCTTGATCTCCTCTTCCGAGTCGGCCTCTTCGATCTTGGCGATCTCCTTTTCCAGGCAGTGGGTGATGAATTCGTCGGGCGAAGAATAGCCGGCTATCTCCGCGTATTTCTTGATCTTTGCGTGGAGGTCCTTGTCGATCTTAATCTTCGCGCTTCCCATGGCGTTGCTCCTTTTAAAAAATGGTCGTTCCAATCATCTCCTTGGGTTTCCCGATGCCGAAAACGTCGAGGATGGCCGCGGTCAAGTCGAAGAGCGCCGGTTCCCCGGCCCGGATGGCCCGGTTGGCCACGACGATGCCCGGGATGACGTCCGGGGAAGTCATGTGGTCGCCGCTCCACTTCTTGAAGTTGTCCGCGAACACGTCCTTGGGGAAGCCCCCCAGGGGAGACTGCCAGGAGATCCGGAAACCGCGGTTGAAACCGAGGACGATGTCCGGGGCCAACTCGACATAGGGGCCATGGTAGACGTCCTTGGCGACGTACGCATGGAGGATGGCCTGTTCCCCCGTCTTCGGGTCGGTCAGTGCCTCGAGCTTCCGGGCGATCTCCCGGACGAGGTTCTCTTTTTCGGGTCCAGCGGCGACGATCCCTTCCCGCTCGCGGCCCTTCTCGTTGATGTACAGGCCGTTGAGCCCGGCCCCGAAGGCTGCAGTCTTGGCCCAGTCCGTGTTGTCGAAAAGGAGCGTTTCTTCCTGTTTCCACGGCTTGATCAGGCGGTGATACCCGCTTTGATACAGCCAAGTGTTGAGGTTGAAGCCCCGGCGGAAGGGGTTGAAGCCGTGGTCGGACATGACGAGGAGGAGGGTATCCTGGTCGACCTTTCTGAGGACCCTGTCCAGTACCCTGTCCATTTCGCTGTAGATCTCCTCGATAGCCGTGCCGTATTTCCCGGCCAGCTTCGCGTCGTAGCCGGGGTGGCCCGGATCGATGAGCCGCCAGAACATGTGCTGACGCTGGTCCGTGCTCGAGAAGTAATAGAAAAAGAGCCCTTCGTCGAATCGCCCGAGCTCGAACTCGAGCTGTTCCATGCTCTCCCGAAGGACCATGTCGTCCTGGGTCAGGAATTCGGCCTCATCGAGGACATCGTTGTCCAATGCGGCCGTATCGGCGGGGAGGCCCTTGGTGAAGAATGGGCCGAAGCGCCGGGCGAGCTCCCTGGCATAGGAGTCGGGAGTGGAAATGGGCAGGGCCGGGTCGGCGGGGTCGATGTGGATGGGGCTGATATAAAGCTTGAACTTTGGCCGGATCTCCTTGAGATAGAATTGGCAGATCCCACCGACACTCTGCGTCGGCAGGAAGTGGAACCGGACCCTCTTCCAGCCGCTCCATTCCTTTTCCTTGAGGATGAACTGCTGGTCCTGGATGATGATCTTGGCCGCCGAGTTGACGGGGTCGACGAACACCTTGAAGTCGACCTCGGTCTCGGGGTTGCCGGCCCGGAAGCTGTTCGCCGGGCCCGGCAGTTTGGCCTCGACCCGGTTGCCGACGACAAAAACGTCGTGGACGCGGCCGCCGCCGCCCGCCTCTTCCGTGATCTGCTTGGCTTCGTTCGTGTAATAGTTGAAGATGCCGTAGGTTCCCTTGAGGTCCGGAGTGTTCATGCCCGAGAGGGTCCGTTGGCGGGTCGCGACGGGCGGGTAGTTGGAAGGCATCCGGATGACTGTGGAGGGAATGCCGTTCTCCTCAAGGTCCTGCCAGAAGGCCTTTCCGTGGCGAAGGTTCCTGACTTCGCCCCCCGAAAGGGGAAAGATGGTCTGACCGATCCGGAGCGTGTGCTTGGCGGAAGAGGTTTCCGTCGCGGAAAAATTGAGAAAGTGCGAAGGGTCGAGGTTGTGGGGGTCGCGCCGGATGAAATCGAAAATGCCGTGGCCGCCCGGGTCCGTGCCGGTGATGAAATTCGACCAGGCCACGGGGGTCTGGGGCGGGATGCTCGACCGGAGCGGCCGGAGATCGCCGCCCCCGCGGAGCACCTTATCGAAGGTCGGCAGCTTCCCGGCCTCTATCCAGCCCTTGACCAGGCCGTGATCCAGGCCGTCCATCCCGATGACGATGACCTTTTTCGTCGCCCGGGCTTTTCCGAAGATCTTGGGAACGATGTTTTTGCCGCCGCCGATCGTCAGGGCGGCGGAGGCCGCCGCGCCCACTTTCATGAATTCCCTGCGGCTCAGCGTGGACGGTTTTCTTTGACGGCTCATGATGGTTTTTCCCCTGCGGACGTTCCGAACGGGTTCGCGGCGTCGACCAAGCTGCGGCCGTCCATGTGGGCCGGCGGCCGGAGCCCGAAGAGCTCGAGGGCCGTCGGGGCGATGTCCATGATCGACGGATTCTGGCCCTTGAGCTTGAGGTTTGAGAAGAGGACGCCGGGGACGAGGGCCGGGTCGATGCAGTGGTCACCGCTCCAGGCCTTGTCGTTGTCGTCGAAGATCGTGTCGTTGACGATGCCCGTGACGCCTTCCCACGAAGCCCGGAAGCCTTCGTTGTAGCCGATGATGAGGTCCGGGGCGTTGTCCTTGTAGGGTCCCGAATAAACCGCGTCCGTGTCATAAACATTCGTGATGGCGATGGCCCCCGTCGCCGTGTCTTTCAGGCCCTTGAGCTTCTGGAGGAGCTCGGCCTTGAGGCGCTTCGCTTCTCCGCCCGGGCCGACGGTCCCTTTGGCTTCCCGCCCGCGGACGTTGAGGTAGAGCCCGCCGAGCCCGAGAGCATAGGCCCTAGTTTTCTCCCAATCGACGTCCCTGAACCACTCGCCGCTCTCCGCCTTCCCGTCCTTGAGACGCAGGTAGCCGTTCTTGAGGAGCCAGGAGTTGAGGTTGACCCCGCGCCGGAAGGACTTGAAGCCGTGGTCTGACATGATGACGAGCACGCTCCGCTCGTCCAGGGATTTCCGGACGCGCCCGACGAGGTCGTCCATCCTGACATAGAGGTCCTCGATGACCCGGGCGCCGAGCCCGTTCTGGCCGGGCTTCTTGAGGGCCGGGTGGCTCTTGTCGAGATAGCGGAAGAACATGTGCTGGATGCTGTCGGTCGTCTCGAAGACGATGGTCACGAGCCCACGGGGCGTCTTTTCGAGGGCGTTCGAGAGCATGGCTTCCCACTCGGCGTGGTTGGAGTAGGTGAGGTCGAGGAAGGGCTGCTCGCCGAGGATTCCCTCGTTCAGGGCCCAGGTGTCGTTGGCCTCGCCCAGGGTGATGAAGCGTCCCAGGAGCCTGGCCAGATAAATCGAGTAGATGAAGGGATGCGAGATCGGCAGGGCCGGCTTCTCGGGGTCGATGTTGAGGGGCGTCACGTACATCTCGAAGTGCGGCTCGAGCCCGGAGATGAAGAACCGGCAGATGGACCGGACCTTGATCCCCAATCCGGGCCGGAAGACGGCCGGGACCCAGGGGCTGAACGTTTTTTCCTTGAGAAAGAATTTTTCTTCGCCGGCGACTTCGATCCAGGCCCCGCCTTTGGCCCTGTCGAGAGTCAGGGTCAGCGGCAGACGGATCTCCGTGGGAGTCTTGAGCATCGTGTTTTCCGGACCGGAAAGATGCGTCCGGATCCTGTTCCCCTCGATCTCGACGGGGATCGCGACCCCGCCCTCGTGTTTCCGGACCTTTTCCCCGTCCGTGGTGTAGAACGAGAACGTCCCCTGGCTGCCCTTCATATCGGGAGTGCACATCCCGGAGAGAAGGTGGCCCCTGAACTTTTCCGGCGGGAAGGTGATCGGGACCCTGAGAACGGTGCTGAAAATGCCCTTGTCGCCCAGGATCTTCCAGAACGGGACGCTTTTCCTGAGCCCGCGGATCTCGGGCTTGGCGAGCGGGATGTTGTATTTCCCGAGGGAGAGAACGCGCCGGGGCTTGCCGACCCGGGCCGAAGAAAGGTCGGGCAGGTAGGTCCGAGGGTCGCGGCTCAGGAAGTCGAAGATGTTGTGCTTGGAGGGCTCGGACCCGGTCATGAACGACGACCAGGCCACGGGCGAGATGGCCGGCGTCGTCGTCCTCAGCCGGGCGTAGGTCCCGTCCTTCTTGAGCCGGGCCAGGTTCGGGAGCTTCCCTTCGGCCATGAATTTTTCAGCCAGGGTGGGCTCCATGCCGTCCAGCCCGAGGATGACCATCCTGTTGATCTTGCTGTCTTTATAAGCCCTCTGACCGCGCACGACGCGCCACAGGAAGCGGAAGGGCCAGGCCAGGAACGAAAACACGGCCATGAAAAAAGTCAGGAAGAGGACGAAGAAAGAGGAGAGGAAAGCGAAACCCGCGCCGGGCCCGACGTAAGCTTCGAGCGGGGCCGAAAGGGAGAGGGCGAAGACGGCGATGAGGCCGATGAGGGGTCCCGCCGTTCGCCGCCCGTTTCTCATGCGTAGCTTCCGAGGATCGTCTTGGCGATATCTTTGATGGCCAGGTCCGGGCCATGGTCTGCGGCCGCCCAGAAAAACGCGTCGTCCCAGGTGTGCATGCCCTGGAGGTCAGAACGGCTGAAAACTTCCTTCTTCTTGACCGACCCCTTCATGTCGTACCCCGGCTCGCCGAGGACGACGAGGTCGGGCCCCTTCTCGGCCTGCGGGCCGGAATAGATCTCCTCGGACAAAAAGACTTTCCGGACGACCCTCCGGCCTTCGAACTCGAGCTTTTCGAGCTTGCGGGCGATCTCCGCGCGGAAGGACTCCCTTTCGCCGGGGTCGACGTTGCCCGCCGGAAACTTTCCCTTGAGGTTCAGGTAGATCCGGTTGGGGTCCAGGGCGAAGGCCCGGCTCGGGGCCGTGATGTCCTCCAGCCCTTTCGGTCCGGGCCCCTTGAACGCCAGGTAGCCGTTCTGCTCGAGCCAGGCATTGAGGCAAACCTCCTGAACGATGCCCGTGAAACCGTGGTCGGAGAGAAGGAACAGGCCGGCCTCGCTCCCCGTGGCCTTACGGAATGATGCGACGATCTTTCCGATCAGCCTGTCGGCCTCGCGATAATAATCCAGGAAGCGCCCGTGGAAGGGATGCGATTTGTCTTCGTAGGCCGTCCAGAGAAAGTGGTGAAGTCTGTCGGTGCCGGTGATGACGAACTCGAAGAGGTCCCAGGGCTCTCCCCAGAAGAGATCCAGGGCCTTCTCCTGGCCGGCCAGGGTCCTCGCCAGCTCCCTCATGAGAACCTCGGGGTCCTCGCGCGATCTCAGGATGTCGATGTCGACCTCGTAACCCATCCTCTCGAGAGCGGCCCGGATGGAGGGAGGGTAGACGGCCTTGGCCAGCTCGATGGCCACGAAGCCGGAGATGAGGACGCCGTTGATGGGCCGCGCCGGGTACGTGGAGGGCTGATTGATGACGATGCTTTTTTTCCCCTTGTCTCCGAGCGTGTCCCAGATGGTCGGGGTCCGCAGGTCCTGGAAGTTGGGGTAACGGACCCCGTAGGAATCCGGCTTGAAATCCGTGAACCCGAAGATGCCGTGGGTCCCGGAGTCCCGGCCCGTCATGAAATCGGTCCAGGAGACCGCCGAGATCTCGGGCAGGCTGGCCTTCATTTTGTGGAGATGCCCCGCGTCGACCAGCCGGGCCATGGCCGGCATGACGCCCTTCTCGGCCAAGTCGAGGATCATGCCGTGCGGAACGCCGTCGAGGCCGATGACACAGACGCGCTTTTTCTTCCGAAGCTTGAAGATCGGCATGTCACACGTTTTCCAGGCTGAGCAGGTCCATGAACAATCTCCGTATTCGGTCTTCGAAGTATTTTACCCCGAACGACGCGGGTTATCAACGCGCCGAACAAAAGTGGGGCAGTCCCCTTAAGGGGACTGCCCCACTTGAGCTTATTTGACATTCCTCCGCCGAGGTTGTTAAATGAAGGGACTCCTAAGAGGACACATGAGCGGAATGGACAGGCTCCGGGACCACCTGGTCCGGGAGTATAAGAAGAGAACGAAAAAGAGCCGGGCGGTCTTCCATCGGGCCGAGAAAGTGATGATCGCCGGCGGCAGCCACACGATCCGGCTCTGGCGGCCCTATCCCTTTTTCGCCACGCGGGCCGAGGGGCCCATCGTCCGCGATGTGGACGGCCGGAGCTACATCGACTACTGGCAGGGCCATTACGCCAACATTCTGGGCCACAACCCCCGGCTCATCCGCCGCGAGATCGCGGCCTGCGTTGAGCGGGGCGCGCTCCTCACCGGTTTTGAGGCCGGCCATCAGATCGAGCTGGCCGAACTCATCATCCGTCAGCTCGGCTACCGCGGGGAGATGGTCCGCTTCACGACCTCGGGGACGCTGGCCACGATGTACTCGGTCATGCTGGCCGAGGGATTCACGGGCCGCGACCTCGTCCTGAAGGTCGGCGGCGGCTGGCACGGCGCCTCGCCCTATCTTCTCAAAGGCGTCAAATTCCGGCCCGGCTCCGGGTTCGAGGGGGACGAGTCAGCGGGAGTCCTCAAAGACATCCTGCGCCGGACCCTCATCACCCGCTTCAACGACGGCGCGGACCTCGAGAGGATCATGAAGGAGAAAGGCGATCGCATCGCCTGTTTCATCCTCGAACCCTATCTCGGCGTCGGCGGTTTCCTGCCCGCCTCGAAAGAATACCTGACCCTGGCCAGGGAGCTGACCGCCAGATACGGGATCGTCCTCGTTTTCGACGAGGTCATTTCCGGTTTCCGCTTCGCTCCCTCGGGGATCCAGAACCTTTACGGCGTCCGGCCCGACATCTCCGTCTTCGGCAAGATCATCGGCGGCGGGCATGCCGTGGCGGCGGTCGTCGGGCGGCGCGACATCATGGAGGGCTGCGAGAGCGGCCGGGGCCTCCGGGGCCGCGTCCACTTCGACGGCGGGACGTTCTCGGCCCACTCGGAATACATGAAGGCCGGCCTGATCATGCTCCGTCACCTGATCCGGGATGCGGACGCGATCTATCCGCGGCTGGCCCGGTCGGGCGAGAAGCTCAGGGCGGGGGTCGAGCGCGTTTTCGCGGCCGAGGGTATGCCCGCGCTCTGCACGGGCGGAGGCAACGACGTCGTCGCCGGAAGCTCCATGATCATGGTCCATTTTCCGGTCGGGAACGCCGTCCTCAAGAGTCCGGAAGATCTCCATGATGAGAAGCGGTCGAACGTCCAGCTCAGGGAGGACATCCTGAAGCTCGCCCTCCTCATCCACGGCGTCAACGTCGTCCATGGCGGCGGCGCCGTCTCTACGGCCCACGGCAAGGCCGAGATCGAGCGGACGGTCGACGCCTACGGCGAGGCGGCCCGCCTTTTCAAGAAATTCCTTTATTGAGCCCTGCGGGAACGCGGCGCGACCGGGACATCGGCGTCTACGCGCTGTGAGGGGTCAGCCCGCTTTCTTCAGCTCGAACCGGTAGGCGCCGCTCCCGACCTCGAACACGGCGTGCCTGTCCCCCCTCCCGGCCGCGGTGATCCCGGGAACCGCTTCGCCGGATCGGGAACTCGTCCAGATGACCTTTCCTGATTCCGTGACCTTGCCGTCCGAATAGAGCTCCGGCATATGGACTCTGGCCGTCGCCCCAACGGGGACGAGGACCTCGAGGCTGAAGGACGAATCATCCTTCCTCCAGGCCGCTCGGATGGGACCGCGGACGGTCTTCAGGCTCGCTTCGGCGGACGTCAGGTCGGCGAGGATATGGGGCTTGACCTGGAACTTCTTCCAGCTCGGCTCAAGCAGGGTCAGCCCGGCGATCGTCCTGTAGAACCAGGCGTCGACGCTCCCCAGCATGATGTGGTTCTGGGAGTTCATGCCCGGGCCGGTCAATTTTTCCCATCTCTCCCAGAGGGTCGTGGCGCCTTCCTCGATCATGTAGCCCCAGCCCGGGTAGCTTTTTTGGGTGGCCATCCGGTAGGCCGTTTCCGCCTGGCCGTTCCGGGTCAGGACGTCCAGGATATAACGCGTGCCCAGGATGCCCGTGTCGACGTGGCCATCCTGCTGACGGACGACGCCGCGCAGAAGGCTCTCTAGGACCTTGCTTATTTTTGCGGGCGGGACCATGTCCAGATAGAGAGGCAGGACATTGGAAGTTTGATTCGGATAATTGTCGATGCGGCTGACGCGGATCGCCGCGTATTGGTCCTCGCCGAGGAAGACCGCGTTGAAAGCGTCCCTGATGTTTTCGGCGAGGCTGCTGTATTCCTTGGCCTCGTCGCCGCGGCAGAGGACCCGGGCGATCTTGGAGAGGATCAGGACATCATGGTAGTAATACCACGTCGATGTGAGCTCCACCGGGGTCTTCTTGGGCACGACGCTGCCCGGGGGGCACCAGTCGCCGTACTTGCCGAGGCTCTTGATGATGTGCCCGCTGGCGTTCTTGCCGAGGTATTCGACGTATTTCCTGAGATTGGGGTAGTGGCGGGCCAGGACCTTGACGTCTTCGTAATGCTCGTAATGCAGCCACGCGAGTGTCGCGTAGGCCGCGCTCCAGGCCGGGTCGGCCGGATAGAGGCTCGGCAGGTAGGGCGGAGCCACGTCGGGCAGGCTGCCGTCCTCCTTCTGGGCCAGCCTGATGTCTTCGAGGAACTTGGCGTAGAACCCAGACATGTCGAAATTGAAAACAGCCTCCTCGGCCGAGAGATGGGCGTCGCCGAGCCAGCCGTGCCGCTCGTCCCTCTGCGGGCAGTCGGTCGGGATGCTCATGAGGTTCGAGAGCTGTCCCCAAAGGACGTTGGTGTGGATCCGGTTGACGAGCTCGTTCGAGCAGGAAAAGGTCCCGGCCGTCTCGACGTCCGAATGGACGAAGCGCCCCTCCAGCGTTTCGGAAGACGGTTCACCGGGAAAGCCGGTGAGCTCGACATAACGGAAGCCGTGATAGGTGAAACGGGGCTCGTAGGTTTCGAGGCCTCCGCCCTTCAAGATGTAGACATCCGTGGCCTCTGCGTTTTCCGTGGGGCCCATGTTCAAGGAGCCGTCCTCGTGGACGAGCTCGGCGTGCCTTAGGCGGACCTCCATCCCCGCGGGGCCCTGGACCTGCATCCGGACCCATCCGGAGAAGTTCTGGCCGAAATCGAAGATCCAGACTCCTGGGGCGGACGCATAGACGTTCTCCGGCCGGAGTTTTCCGCAGACACGGACGGGGGGCATGAGTTGGGAGGCCAATGGGGTGCCGGGGACAAAGACGGCCTTTTCCCAGCCTGAGTCGTTGAAGCCCGGTTCGTCCCACCCCGGCATTTCGAGGCGGGCGTCGTATTTTTCGCCGAAATAGAGGCCGTTCTCCTGGAGGGGGCCGTGGGATGTCTTCCACGTTTCATCCGACAGGACGACCGTTCGCTCGCCGCTCTCGCTTTCGATCTCGATGCGGCACGTCAGCCGGGGCCCGTCGTAGCCGAAGTACTTGATGTGGCGACCGTTCCCGAGGACGATCCCCGCGGCGTTCTTTTCCTGAAGAAGCCCGGTCACGTCGAAAGTCGAATAAAGAGCCTTTTTCCGGTAATCCGTCCAGCCAGGGTCGAGAACGTTGTCCCCGGCCTTCCGTCCGTTGATCCGGAGCTCGCCATGCCCGAGGCCGGAGACGAAGGCCAGGGCCATGACCGGCTTCTCCCGGAGATCGAATTCCTTCCGGAGGTAGATGCCGAAGGCCTGGGCATGTTCAGGACCGGCCTCGCCGAGGACGACGTTCCCCCGGGACTTGAATTCCCGGATATTCCTGGCGCTGATCCAGCGGGCCTTCCAATCGCCCTCGTACAGGAACCCGCTGACGAACGAGGCGATTTCGCTCCACGGACTCTCGACGCCGCTCTTGTCCCGCCAGCGAACCCGCCAGTAGTATCGCGTACAGCTCAGGAGCGGATCGCCCTGGTACTCGACATTGAAGGAGCTTTCGCCCTCGAGCGGTCCGCTCTCCCAGAAATCGCCGATTTCCTTACGGCAAAGCTCCGGGGCCGAAGAGACGAGAATGGAAAAACCGGTCTGCCTCACGTCACGTTCCGGACTCACGTGGAGCCAGGAGAACCTCGGCTTGGGCGTGTCCACGCCGAGGGGCCCGGCGAGGGACTCGCACTTCAGGTTGACGGGAGGCAATGGCGTCATGTCAGATCTCCTTGCCGGACAAGGGGGATGGCTTCGGCCCAGCGCATCTTGCGTTCATGATAAAGGAATCGCCCCGGGGTGGCAAGCGAGGCCGGACGGCGTCACTGGGCCTGGGCCAGGAAGTAGTCGGCGACCTCGATTTCGTAGGTGCTGGGGTCCAGGGCCTTGACGATGGTCCTCGGGAACTTCCGTGTTTCCGGGTTCTTATCCGAAAGGTCCACGACCTCGCCGTCGACCTTGTTCCTCGCGGTGTCCGCGATCAGCTTGACCTGGGGCCTGAGCATGAACCGTGGGTCGGGATTGACGTCGACGACGATCCCGACCTCGCCCGTGTTCAGGGCCACCAGGCTCCCGATCGGAAACACGCCCATCAGGTTAACGAAGGCCTTGAGGATGACGGCGTTGAACTCGGTCCCGCTGTACTCGAGCATCAGGCTCAGAGCTTCCCCCCGGGTGAAGACCTTTTTTCGGTACACCCGCTTGGTCGTGATGGCGTCAAAATAGTCCACGACCTTGACGATCTTGCTGAAGAGGTTGATGTCGACCTTCTTGAAATAATGGGGATAGCCGGACAGGTCTTCCTTGATGTGGTGTTCGAGGGCGACGTGGACGGCCCGGAGCGGCAGGCGACGGAATTCCTTGAGGTGGATGAGCTTCTCAGCGCCCTGGTGGGGGTGGCGTTCCATGATCTCACGCTCCTCCTCGCTGAGCTTGGCCGGCTTATTGAGGATGTCGGCAGGGGTATCGAGCTTCCCGAGGTCGTGAAAGAACGCGGCGATGCCGAGGTCGACGAGCTCGCTCCGGCTCAGGCCGAGGCGCCGCCCGAGGGCGAGGGCCAGCATGCAGACGTTGACGGAGTGGTTCAGCGTGTACTCGTCGTAATTCTTGAGGTTGGTCAGGCCGTAGATGAACGACTCGTTGTCCACGATGTGGTTGAAGATGGACTGCATGAGGCGCCGCGTGGTGTTGATCTGGACCGGCTCGTTCCGCTGGTCGCGCTCGAAGCTCTCCTTGAGGTGGAGGATGCTCAGGAAGAAGATCCGGGCCGTGTCCTTGTGAAGACTGGTGAAGGTTTCCGTGGCCGAAGCCGTTTCCAGGCTGACGTGGCGGACGTCCGCGTCGGCGAGGTCGGCCAGAAGCTTCTGGCAGGCGGGACCCTCCCTTTTCCCCGGCTTCCCGAAGACCGAAATAAAACGGGCCAGCTCCTCCGCGGTCAGCCCCGGCGAGAAGGCGAGCGTGCCGATCTCCCGAACCCGGAATGCCTCCAGAATGAACTTGAAGATGGGGTAGGTCCCCAGGGCGAACTTGAGCCGGACGCCGTTGAAGAACAGGGCGCTCTGCCGGACCTGGAACGTGGCTTCGCCCTCCTCCTTCAGGAAGGCCTCGAGACTCCCGAAGAGCGCCTTCGCCTGCTCCTGGAACATCTCGTTGTTGGCCTGATAGAGCTTGGCGTTCTTGACGACGATGTGGAACCGAATGAGGAGGTCGACGGCGGACTTCTGGAAGGTCTTGAAATCGGGCCTCACTTGGGAGCCGCGGCCGTTCCGCACGGGAGTCTTGCCTTCAGCTTCGCCCATGCTCGTGCCTCACGCCCCGCCGACTTTCATTTGGGCCAGCCTGACCAGGGCTTGGGAGCAGGCCTCGCGGACTTCCCGGTTCCGGGACCCCGCCCCTTTTTCGAGCGCCCGGATGGCCTCTTCCGTCCCCATGCTCTCCAGGCCCGAGACCGCGGCCAGCTTCATCTCTTTCGTCCTGGTCGGCATCCAGAGGGCCCTTTTCTCGAGGGTCCTGCGGAGGAAGGTCAGGGCCTCTTCGGTCCGAGTCCGGCCGATGAACGACAGGATCGCCTGTTTTTCCTTCAGGCTCTTGCCCTTGAACGCCCGCGTGCCCGCTTCCTCGATGAGATGCTGGATTTTTGACGTCTCTTCGACGGGATTGAGCTTCATGGCGGCCTGGATCCGCAGGTCCTCATCCTCGTCGTTCAGGAAGCTGAGCAGCATCCGGTTGGCCATTTCGTCCCTGGCCTGGCCCAAAGCCCGGATGGCCTCGAGCTTGACGTCCTTGTCCTTCAAACCCAGGAAGACCGTGAAATGAGCGAGCCCCTTTTTGCCGAAGGACCGGGCCAGGAGCCCGACGATGCCCTTGGAGAGCAGGGGCCGCTCATCGGCAACCAGACTGGCCAGCCCTCCCGGATCCTGGCTGTAGACTGTCTTGATGAAGTCCAGGATTTTCGCCCTGGATTCTTCATCCGGGACGGATTCGTAGAGGTCCGCGGCCAGGGGTACGGCGGGCTGTCCCAGGAGCTTGAAGAAATCGACCAGGGCATTCCAGTCCACCGGCCTTTTCTTTTCGAAGAGGACCTTGATGGCGTCCACCGTCTTAGCGCTGATGATCTTTTTCAGGAAAGCGTCAAGCCTGGCAGACTTTTCCGGATCTGTCTGCGATAGGTAATCCCTGAGTTCGCGGACCTTGTGGACGAGCGGGATGGAAAAGCCGAAGTCGCCCTGTTGGAGCTGCTCGTGGTGATAATCCACCAGGGTCTCGAGGCTGGCGCTGAAATGATCGAGGTCCTTTTCGAGGTTGAGGATCTCGACCATAAGGTCCAGAAATTCTTCGTCGGGGGAGATCGTCCGGTTGGCCCGCACTAGGGATTCAAGGTTCTGGATCTCGCCTTCCGTCAGGGTCGGATCCATGGCCGCAGCGGGGCTCCTATGGACCTCCCCGGTTCCTTCGGCCGGGGCCTCCTCGAGCGCGGCCCGCGGCGCTTCCTCGTCCGCGAGCTCCTTGATCGCCGACCTCCGCCGGACATCGTCGCTGTCCTCCGGCGTAAGCTCGATCTTCCCGGTCGTGAACTTCGAGGTGTCGACCTTGATCTCGATGACCTCTTGGGCGAACTCGGGCATGGCGCCGGGACCGGACGCGGCCTGGGACTCCGCCCGTTCCTGGACGATCCGGTTCTCCAGGAAATCGTCGGGCGCGTAATATTGGATGTTGGCGAAATCCCGCTCCCAGAGGGCTGTGACGATATCGCCGTCGCTGGCCGGTTTCTGGGACTCTTTCCGGATGAGATCCAGGAAATCGAGGACCTCGTCCCGGTCGAGGCCCTGGTAAAAATAGAGGGCCTGCATCCCGTCCTTGAAAAAAAAGAAGGGCAGGCTCTTGATCGTCATTTCGTCGGTGAAGACCGTCCGGCCTCCGCAGAGGAATGAATATTCCGACACCCAGATCTCGAGCTTCCCGTAGGCTTCGAGATAGCTCTGGATCTTCTGGGTCAGATCGTCGACGAAGTTCTTGAGCGTGGCGTGCTCGGAGGGGAAGATCTTCATGGCCGAGACGGTGTTGGACAGCTGGTGGAGGATGTCGCGGGTTTTGTCGACGGCCTTGGGATCGAGGCTCTGGCCTCCGGCTGCGGCCACTGTCACCGGGCTATTCTTCTGGTCCATGGTCGGTCACGCCCGGAGCGCGGCTCCGGATCTTCACCCTCAGTGTAGCTGTTTTTGAGCTTTCGTCAACCGGTATTTAGGAGGTGCCCGGGGTTCAACGGAATTCGAAGTTTTCTATCTCTTGCTCAGGACCTTTTTCTCGTAGGCTTCGACCTCCCGGAGCCAGAAGTCGGCGGGGGGGACGCCGTTCTTGAGGCAAAAGTAATCCCAAACGGGACCGAACGGCATAGACTTGAGCTCCTCGAGCGCGGCCAGGCGGGCGAGGACCCGCCCTTCGCCGTCCAGCTCCTGGAGTGTCTCCCGGGGTTCGAGGAGGGCGATGAGAAGGCCCCTCAGGGTGGCCCGGGCGCCGAGGACCCAGGCCCCGATGCGGTTCATGCTTGCGTCGAAATAATCGAGGGCGATGTGCGTCCTGTCGAGCGCCTGGCCGCGGACGATCTCCTCGGCCAGGGCCCGGATCTCGTCGTTGAGGAGGACGACATGGTCGCTGTCCCATCGGACCCCCCGGCTCACGTGGAGAAGGATCTCGTCGGAGAACTGGAGGACGGCCGAGATCTTGTCCGCCACGGACTCGGTCGGGTGGAAGTGTCCCAGGTCGAGGCAGACGAGTTTGCCCTTGGTGAAGGCGTATCCCAGATAAAACTCGTGCGAGCCCACGACGAACGATTCGCTGCCGATGCCGAAGAGCTTGCTCTCCAGGGAATCCTTCATCTGGAGCGGGCTGTACTCCGTTTCGAAGATCTCATCCAGCGAGTTCTTGAGGAGGGAACGGTAGGTCCAGCGGTCGACGGGGACGTCCTTGCTCCCGTCGGGGATCCAAAGGTTGTGGGTGGAGGATGCCTGGAGCTCGCGGCCCAGATACGCGGCGATCTTCCGGCAAAGCCGGACGTGGTCGATCCAGAATCGGCGGATGCCGGGGTCTTTGCTGCTGAGAGTGAAGCCGGCCGCGGCCTTCGGGTGGGCGAAGCATGTGGCGTTGAAGTCGAGCTTTAAGCCTTCCTGCTTGGCCCATTCCACCCAGCCGCGGAAGTGCCCCGGCTCGATCTCATTGCGGTCGACGGGCTTCCCGCCGAACTCTCCGTACATGGCATGAAGGTTGAGCCGGTGGCGTCCGGGGATGAGGGCGAAGGCCTGGTGGAGGTCCGAGCGGAGCTCCTGGACGTTGCGGGCCTTGCCGGGATAGCTGCCCGTGACATGAAGCCCGCTGCCGTTGAGCCCGGCGGCCGACGTTTCGAAGCCGCCGACGTCGTCTCCCTGCCAGCAATGGATGGAGAGGGGAACCGATTGGAGGCTGGAGATCGCCTTGTCGGTGTCGACGCCGAGGTCGGCGTATTTTTCCCGGCTCAGGGCATAGGCCTTTTCTACGGCTGTTGGATCCATGGACAACCCTCCTCAGTCAAGACGAGCATTCTTATAGTACGGGCGCCCGGGCCTGTCAAGCGCCGAGGACAGCTTGGAAGCGGTCGAAGGCCTCGAGCCAGCCCTTGTCCCCGTGGGGCTCGTAGCCCGCAGGCTCGAAGGAATCTTTGACGATCGTCCGCATCTCTTCGTGGGAGCTGACGGATCTCAGGGCCATGGCCTGGACGAGAATGTTCCCGATGGCCGTCGCTTCGGCCGGGCCGGCGATGACCGGCCGACCCGTGGCGTCCGCAGCGAACTGGCAGAGCAGGCGGTTCTGCGAGCCCCCGCCGATGACATGGATCCTCTCGACCGGGTGGCCGGTGACCTGCTCGATTTGGTCGACGACCAGGCGATACTTGAGAGCCAGGCTCTCGAGGATGGAGCGGATGAAGGAGGCTTCCGAGGCCGGGGGGGTCTGGCCGGTTTTCTGGCAATAGGCGCGGATGGCCTCCGGCATGTCCGGCGGGTTGAGGAACCCGGGATCGTCCGGGTCGATGAGGGCCCCGAACGGGGCTGCTTCGCCGGCCGCCCGCGTCAGCTCGTCGTAGGTCAAGGCCCGGGTCCCTTCCCAGGCTCTCCGGCACTGCTGGACGAGCCACAGGCCCGTGACGTTTTTCAGGAAGCGGATCGTCCCGGCCACCCCGCCTTCGTTGGTGAAGTTCCGGTCGAGGGCCTCTTTCGTAATGATCGGGGCTCTCTCCTCGACGCCGACAAGCGACCACGTCCCCGAGCTGATGTAGGCCCAGTTCTTTCCGCTGGCCGGGACGGCGGCAACGGCCGCACCGGTGTCGTGGCTGGCCGTGGCGATGACGGGAACACCTGGGAGCCCCGTTTCTTCGGCGACATCGGAGAGAAGAGGGCCGAGGACGGTGCCGGGCTCGAGGACGTCCTGGAGGATTTTTTTGGAGAGCCCCATCGCCTGGAAGAGCCCCGGGTTCCAGCTCCGGGTCCTGGGGTTGAAGATCTGTGAGGTGGTGGCCATGGTGAATTCGGAGGCCTTCCGGCCGGTGAGAAGATAGTTGAAGAGGTCCGGCATGAAGAGAAGGTCTGAGGCCGCGTCGAGTAGGGGAGACCGGTCCCGGACCATCGCGTAGAGCTGGAAGAGCGTGTTGAAGGGCATGAACTGGATGCCGGTGGCTTCGTAGAGGGCGGCGCGGGGGACGAGCTTGAAGTATTCTTCCATGGCCCCCAACGTCCTCGTATCGCGGTAGCAGAACGGCAGGCCCAGGACGCTCCCGTCCCGGGCCAGGAGGCCGAAATCCACGCCCCAGGTGTCGACGCCTACGCCCGCCAACCCCGCGGGGACCTCTGAGGCGCAGGCCCTCATGGCGATCTTCATTTCCTCTAGAAGGCCGAAGATGTTCCAGTGGAGATGTCCGGCCAGCCGGAGGGGCGTGTTCGGGAACCGCCTGATCTCCCTGACTGACAGGCGTCCCGCCTCGAGATAGCCGAGGACGGCCCGGCCGCTTTCCGCGCCGAGGTCGAACGCCAGGAAATATGAGGGCGCCATGGTCAACCCTTAATATAGCCATCTCCGCCCGCAATTCAAGAGTTTCCGAACGGATTTTTTTGAAATGCGGGGCGATTTGTTCTAATATGGAGATGTCGTTCGTTACTCCTTCCTGATAGTCAAGAGAGCCATGGATATCGAGGACAAGCTGAAGCACCTGCGTCGCGAGCGCGACGCCCGCAACCGCGCCCAGAAGATCCGGACGACCTGGCAAAGGATCGACGGCGAGGAAGGTCTCTCCGTCAAGGAGAAGCTCGAGCGCTTGATCACCCTCACCGACAAGGGGCATGCCGGACGGAGCGTCTCCAAGCCGCAGGTCCTCGAGGTCAGGCGGCGCGAGCCCGTTGAGCTTCATGAGAACCCCTACCTCCTCGACGCCCGCTACGGCCAGATCCCGATCGCGATGGGGCTCCAGATCCCGGGACAGATCCTGGCTTTCCTGAGCCGGGATAACGCCTTCGAGGCCCTCGACCTCAAATCAGCTGTTTTCCTCGACCTCGAAACCACGGGCCTCGCGGGCGGCACGGGGACCCTCCCGTTCCTGGTGGGGCTCGGGTATTTCCGGGATGACCGGTTTAAGGTGAGCCAGTTTTTCCTGGGCGAGATGGCCGAGGAGGGCCGTTTGATCCGGGAGGTCAGCCAGTTCTTCAAGGATATGGATTTCCGGTCCGTCATCACCTACAACGGCAAGGCCTTCGACATCCCTCTTCTCGAGACCCGGTTTGCCCTCCACAGGATGCCCTTTCCGATCAGGGACCTGCCCCATCTCGATTTCCTGTTCTCGGCCAGGAACCTCTGGAAGGCCAAGTACGATAACTGCCGGCTCTTCAACCTGGCCCAGCAGATCGCCCAGGCCGAGCGGGCCGAGGACATCCCGGGCGCGGAAATCCCCTTGCGCTATTTCCAGTACATCAGGACTGGAGATTTCTCGTTGATCGAGCCCATCCTCTACCACAACCAGGAGGACCTCCTGTCGCTCCTGAGCGTTGTCGTTGCCGGGGCGGTCCTCGTCGACCGGAACCAGGAGGCCGCTGAGAGGGGGGACGCCGACGCCCTGGACCTCTATGGCGTCGCGAAGCTGTTCGAGAGCGCGGGCGATGGGGTTCGATCGGCGGCCCTCCTCGAAAAGGCCCTGGAGGGGCGGCTCCCGGCGGATATCACACACACCGCCCGCAAGAAGCTCTCCCACCACTTCAAGAAAAACCAGGCTTGGGACAAGGCCGTATCGCTCTGGCAGGACATGAGCGCCAAGGACGAGGTCTTCTCGTTCCGCGAGCTCTCCATGTATTTCGAGCACAAGGCGAAGGACTACAAGGAAGCCATCCGGGTGGCCGAGGAGGGGCTGTCGGTCTCGATCGGGCGGTCGATCGTCGACCAGAGGGACTTCGAGAAGCGGCTTGAGCGGCTGAGGGGCAAGGTCAGGAAACAGAAGGGAGCGGCCGGAAAATGAAAGCCATGGTCTTGACCCGGTTGGGCAGGGTTACAGAGAACTCTCTTGAGCTCCGGAACGTGCCGGTCCCGCGGCCGGGCCCGGAAGATATTCTGGTGAAGGTCGGATGCTGCGGCGTCTGCCACACCGACCTCCACACGGCCGAGGGCGACCTTCCCGACATCAAGCTGCCCCGAATCCCGGGGCACGAGGTGATTGGGACCGTCGAAAAGCGGGGGGACCGGGCGAAAAGGTTCAAGGTCGGCGATCGGGTCGGGGCGGCATGGCTCTATTGGACGTGCGGGACGTGCCGGTTCTGCAAGAGCGGCCGGGAGAACCTCTGCGAGAGCGCCCGGTTCACCGGTTTCCACCACGACGGCGGATATGCCGAATATATCGCCGTGCCCGAAAAATACGCCTACGCGGTGCCGCGTGTTTTCGGCGACGCGGAAGCCGCCCCGCTCATGTGCGCCGGGATCGTCGGATACCGGTCCTTGAAGCTGAGCGGGATCAAGCCCGGTGGAAAGCTCGGGCTCTACGGCTTCGGGGCGTCAGCCCACGTCGCGATCCAGATCGCCAGGCACTGGGGATGCCGCGTCTACGTCTTCACGAGGAGCGAGGAGCACAAGAGGCTGGCCAAGAAGCTGGGGGCGAGCTGGACGGGAGTGGCCAAGGACGACCCGCCGGCGAAGCTCGACAGCGCCATCATCTTCGCCCCGGCCGGGAACTTCTTCCTCGAAGCGCTGAGGGTCCTGGAGAGGGGCGGGACGGCCGTCTCGGCCGGGATCTATATGTCGCCCATTCCCCAGATGGATTATGGCCGTTATTTGTATCACGAGCGGAAGATGCTCAGCGTGGCCAATGCCACCCGGGAGGACGGGGAAGAGCTTCTCAAGGTCGCCGCCGAGATCCCCATCCGGACAACGGTCCAGGTTTTTCCCCTCGAGCAGGCCAACGAAGCCCTGAGGCTCCTCAGGGCGGGCAAGGTCACCGGCGCGGCTGTCCTCAAAATCAGTTGATCAACCGCGGAATTTGGTGACATGAGCCAATTCTCTTGAATTGGGATCGTGTCGCTAAATTCCAATATACGCGCCAATTATCCAGGACGGTCATTGTGTCTCCGGAATTCTGGCCCGGATGCGTTGAAAAATACGGCCTATTGCGCTATATTATCGCCACTTGATAGTCTTGCGCGCCCGTAGCTCAGTTGGATAGAGCGTCTGACTACGAATCAGCAGGTCGGGTGTTCGAGTCACCCCGGGCGCGCTTCTCTTTTCATCCCAAACTCGTAGATGAACTTGAGAATAAAGCCTGACTCTGCGAATAGCTTTCGAGCTAGAATAAGAAAAGGTCGAAATCAATGGGCATCAATTACGGCGCCATCGGGGTGGGGATAGGCTTGTTGCTGGGAGTCTGGGCGTTTATCGAAGCCGAGTCTGTTGGAGGCCGGATATTTATTGCCGCGACCATGGCCTGCCTCTTCTTTCTGCCCGTTGTTTGGCGGCGCTCAACCGCTTCTTTCGTCTCTTATCTTGGCTGGCCCGTCTTCGGGATTGGCTGCTTTATCTTCATCAAGCTCCGAGGGGTCAATCTCAGATAAATCGTAGAGGGGAGGTTTTTCATGACTCGGGAGATCATCCTCGTGAATCGGGCGCCCGTCTTGACCTTATGGGCGGCGGTTGTCGCCGAACAGTTGGGATTCGACCATGAAGCCGCACTCTCGCTCGGCAAGGCCCTCGCGGGAATGAATGCTCAATCAAAAGGCCGCAGTCTGGGGATCTACAAGCCGGCCGAACACCCCGAAGTGATTTCCCCTATGAAGGCCCGGCTCGGGGAAGAATTCTGGGTCGAGCTCCTTGGCCGGCCCATTCCGGCGATAACGACCGAAAAGGGCGTGAGGGCGGTGGTCAAGGACAAACCGGTCGACCCCGCCGGAGTCGAGCGCTATCTTCAGGAAAAATTCGGCGCCGGGCTTCGGGACGTCGAAAAAGCCATGGGTGACCTGGCCCGCTCATTCAAGCGGGCCGAGCTGGCCGCCAAAGCCTATTCTCTTTACGAGCGATTCCGCCCCGACATCCCGGCAGGTGTCCGCGGTTGGGGAGTCAAGGGCGAATTAGACTTGGGCCGCATCCGGACCCTCGAAAGCTTCGGCTGATTCCGGCGTCGGGCTCGCCCTCCGGTTGACTCTCTTCGGCGGTCAGTGCTATCCTTGGCCTATTCTTCGAGAAGCCTTAGAGTCGACAATGGGTCGAACGACCAGAGGGGAACGAGCTATGCAAACAGCCCTTAAAGCGGTTCTGGGTATTCTTATTCTCGGCGTATCCTTGGACCCGGCGGCGGCCGGGCGGCCCGGGCCCGAGGGGAAGCGGGTTGGTGACCCCACGGTATCCGGCCCGCGGATCGACCCGAATTTCGGCCGGATGCCCCTGTATTTCATATCGAACCGGGGTCAGCTCGACCCTCGAGTGGATTATTATGTCGCCGGAGCGGACAAAACTATCTACTTTGGTCCCTCCGGGATAACGATCGCCCTGACTCAGTCTGATGCTCGGAAGAAAGCCCACGAGAGCAACAAAGAAAAGGGCGAGTCGACTCTCGACGGTCGCGGGGAAAGCACCCGCTGGACCGTGAAGCTCGACTTCGTCGGAGCGGATCCGGGCGTCTGCCCGGCCGGCGAAGGGAAAGCCGAAGCCATCGTATCCTATTTCAAGGGCAAGCCGGACGAGTGGCGTCCGGGCCTCGCGACTTATTCCCGGATCGTCTACAAGGACCTCTGGCCGGGGATCGACCTCGCTTTTTACGGCACGGCCGAGCGCCTCAAGCACGAGTTTATCGTCCATCCGGGGGCCGATCCGTCGGTGATTCGGTTGGCGTATAGAGGTGCCTCCGACGTCATCCTGAACAGAGAAGGGCAGCTCCAGGTCGATACGCCCTTGGGCGGTTTCCGAGACGAAGCGCCGACGGCCTATCAGGAGAAGGCGAGGAGGAGGATCGCGGTTCCGATAGCTTTCCGCCTTGGAGAGAATGTCCCAGTCTCCGGCCGAGAAATCCAGGGCGCCTCCGATCCCATTTCACGGACATCCTCGTACGGCTTTGTGATCGGCGATTACGATCACAGCCTGCCGCTCGTCCTCGACCCGGCGACGGTCATCTACTGCGGCTTCATCGGTGGCGCGCTCGATGACCGGGCGACCGGCGTCGCCATCGACTCTTCGGGGAACGCCTACGTCGTGGGCTGGACCGGCTCTTTTGATTTCCCCGTGGCGGTCGGCCCGGACCTCGGCTTCAACAGCGCGATCCAGGGAACGGATGCGTTCGTGGCCAAGGTGAACCCGGCCGGCACGGGCCTGGTCTACTGCGGCTACATCGGCGGGAGCTGGGACGACGTCGCGACCGGGATCGCGGTCGACGGCTCCGGAAACGCCTATGTCAGCGGCTGGACCTATTCGATGGACTTCCCGGCCCTCGTCGGCCCGGGCCTGACCCCTCACGCTAATATTTCGCAGTACAGCGAGGCATTCGTCGCCAAGGTCAACGCTTCGGGCACGGGGCTCGCTTACTCCGGCTTCATCGGCGGCTCCCTGGGCGACCAGGCCGCGGGGATCGCGGTCGACGGCTCGGGGAACGCCTATGTCACGGGCTCAACCGAATCGGACGATTTCCCGACGACAGTCGGTCCGGGCCTGACATTCAACGGGGCCACGGATGCTTTCGTCGTCAAGGTGGCGGCTTCGGGCACGGGTCTCGTCTATTCCGGCTACATCGGCGGTCTGGGTTCGGATTACGGAAAGGGGATTGCCGTCGACAGTTCCGGGAACGCCTACGTCACCGGATATACCAATTCCTATCCGACCGAGCATTTTCCCGTCAAAGTCGGCCCGTCCCTGACATATTCGTACGGCGATGACGCGTTCGTCGCCAAGGTGAACGCTGCGGGAACGGGCCTTGTTTATTGCGGGTATATCGGCGGGACGGGCGACGATCACGGCGCGGCGATCGCCGTCGATCCGTCGGGCAACGCCTACGTCACGGGGGATACGAATTCCCTTTCGCAATTTCCGGTGATGGGAGGTCCTGACCTTGTCTATAACGGCGGGCAGGACGCTTTTGTGGCCAAGGTGAACGCTACGGGAACGAGCCTTCTCTATTGCGGGTATATCGGTGGTACGGGCGACGATATTGGAACGGCGATCTCCGTGGACCAGTCGGGGAACGCCTATGTCGCGGGCCAGACCATGTCCGGAACCGGTTTTCCAGTGATCGGCGGCCCTTCCCTGGTTAACGCCGGAATGGCGGACGCCTTTTTAGCCACGGTGGACCCCTCGGGCTCTCGCTTGATCTACTGCGGCTACCTGGGCGGTTCCCAGAACGACGGGGCCGGCGGAATCGCCGCGGACGGCACAGGGAACGTCTATGCCACCGGCTATACGCGGTCGAACGATTTTCCGGTTATTGTGGGCCCCTCCCTGGCTCCGAGCGGTGGTTCCCTCATGATTTCGGATGATGCCTTTATCGCCCGGATCTTTGAAAAGCTGCCTCCGGCGGCGCCGACGGACGTCCACGCCACAGCCGTGACGTCGAGCGAGATCGACCTCGCCTGGACCGACGCTTCGGCGAACGAGGACGGCTTCAAGATCGAGCGCAAGACCGGAGCGGGAGGGACCTGGTCCCAGATCGGCACGGTCGGTGCCAATATTACGACCTACAAGAACGGGGGTCTGGTGGAGGGGACGACCTATTTCTACCGGGTCCGGGCTTACAACGACATCGGCGACTCGGCTTATTCAAACGAAGCCGGCGTCGCTATTCTGACCCGCCCGGCGGGGCCGACGAACCTGACGGCCACCGCCGTCAATGAACGCCGGGTCAACCTCGCCTGGGCCGACAACTCGAGCGCGGAGAGCGGGTTCAGGATCGAGCGCAAGACGAACGCGGCCGCCACCTGGACGGCGATCGGGACCGTGGCCGCCAACGTGACCGCCTACGCTGATACTCAGGTTGTGGAGGATACGACCTATACTTACCGGATCCTGGCCTTCAACTCCGGAGGTGACTCGGCGCCTTCAAACGAGGCCTCGGTCACGACACCGGACCTGACCATTCCGACCGCTCCATCAGGGCTCCAGGCGACGGCCTTGTCCGCGACCCAGGCGCGGCTTGCCTGGATCGACAATTCCTACAACGAGGCCGGCTTCAAGGTCGAGCGCAAGACGGGCGCCGGCGGCGCCTGGGCCCAGGTCGGGACCGCGGCCGCCGACGCGACGAGCTGGACGGACACCGGTCTCGCGGAGACCACGACCTACTATTTCCGTGTCCTGGCATACGACAACGCCGGCGATTCCGGATACTCCAACGAAGCGCCGGTCACCACTCCGGCTTATCAGCCCCTCCTGCGGCTCCCGATCCCGGATATCGCCTTTGGCACGGTGAACGAGTGTGCGACGCTCGATAGAACGACGATCTTTTTTAACGACGGCGGGGCCCCGCTCACCATCACCGCCGTGACATTCGCGTCCGGCTCGGCCGACTTCGCCTACAGGGGGCCGGCGACACCGTTCACCGTCCCGCCGCTGGGGTCGCAGACGGTCACCGTCCGTTTCGGCCCCACGGCGACGGGGGCTTTGTCCGCCGTTTTTGCCGTCCAGTCGAACGACCCGGGCGCCGCCGGCGCCACGTTCGGCGTCTCCGGGACGGGCTTCATTCCATCCATCACCCTGGCCCTCCAGGTGCAACGTCTGGTTGAGCGCGCCTGGATCATCCGGCGGGAATACGGAAAGATCGATCTGACGGTCACGAAGTCCGTGCCGTTCAACGTCACGACCTACCGGCTATCGAGGAAGACGGGGACTGGCGCGTACGTCGCGCTCAAGGACTTCACGGAAGCCGACCTGCCGGCCGGCCGGCTGACTTATCTCGACATGTTTCTGGCCGGCGATGCGAGCTATTCCTATAAAGTCGATGCCCTGGATTGCGGCGGGAGGGTCATCGCGACTTCGAGCGAGGCCGGGGCCGTTTCGCCCGCGGCCCGGCCCGTGACGAGGCCGGAGCGCAAGATCGTCAAAAGGTGAAAGCTATGAAGAAAGCTTTGATCCTGTTCCTCCTGACCTGCTGGGCCGCAACGGCTTTCGGGGCCGACCATCTGATTGTCTCGGCCGGCTTGAGCTACCTGCAGCCCGCTGACTCCGGCTACCGTGGGATCTATGGCAAGAGCGCGTTCTATCCCGAGGCGGAGATCGGCATCAGACTGTACCGCGGCCTTTACCTGATGGGCGGCTTCGGGACGCTGACGAAAAACGGGTCAACGCCGGACCTGGGCCTGCCGGCCAGGTCCACACAGCGCTTCTTCTCGGCCGGGCTCGGCTTTCTGGCTACGATCTCGGGAGGCCTGAAATTCAAGGTCCAAGCCGGAGCTGTCGACATCGGCTATAAGGAAGAAGCGATGGAAACGACGGTCAGCGGGTCATCTCTGGGCTGGCAAGGGAAGCTCGGGATCCTCTGGATGGGGAAGATCGCTTTGGGCGGCGTGGATCTCGGTTACATGTCCGCGTCGGATACGGTCGAGGGCCTGAAGATCAAGCTGGGGGGCGCCCGGGCCTCGATCTACGTCGGATTCCGAATTTAGGGGCAGGCGATGCCCAGTAACCGGCGTGAATTCATGACCGAGGCCGGCGTCGTCCTGGCCCTGGAAAGCTATCTGAGCGCGGAGGACAACCTTAAGATCCTCGGGCGGGTCGGCTCGCCTACGGTCCGGGTCTATTATAATGTCGGCAATTCCCAGGCGGCCGGGTATCATATTTTCGAGGAAATCCGCCTTCTCGGAGACCGCATCGCGGAGATTCATGCCAAGGACACGAAGGGCCTTTACGGGAAGGGCTCCATGGATTTCGTGTCCGTCCGCCGGGCTATGGACGGCATCGGTTACAGGGGGAGGCTGGTTCTCGAAGGGACCGAGATGCCTCTGGGCCCTGAAGAGAAGGTCCGTTATGATGCGGAATACCTGCGGACGGTCTTTCTCGCAAAATAGGGGGGAAAAAATGAAAAAGTCACTCGGGATCCTCATCACCCTGTCGGTCCTGCTCAGCCCGCCGCTTATATCCCTGCAGGAGCTACAGGAGTGGCACCTCGATGTCCCGTATGTTCCGACAAAGCCCGAAGTCGTGGCTAAGATGCTGGAAATGGCCAACGTGGGGAAAGATGACATTCTTTACGACCTCGGCTGCGGCGATGGCCGGATCGTGATCACGGCGGCCAGGCTTTTTGGCACCCGCGGAGTCGGCATCGACATCAACCCAGAGCGGATCAAGGAGAGCCGGGACAACGCTGCCCAGGCCGGCGTTACCCATCTGGTCAGGTTCCTCGAGCAGGATCTCTTCCAGACGGATTTCCACGAAGCGACCGTGCTCACCCTTTATCTCCTGAGCTCGGTCAACCTGCGCCTGAGGCCAATCATTTTCGCCCAGCTCCGGCCGGGGACAAGGGTCGTCTCCCACGATTTCTCCATGGACACATGGAAGGCCGACCAGTCCGAGGTTGTCACAGTCAACGGCCTGACGCATGACGTTTACTTCTGGGTCGTCCCCGCAAATGCCTCAGGCACTTGGAAATGGAAATGGATGGAGGGGCAGCGGAGTTTCATCTGTGAGCTCGACCTGGAACAGCATTTTCAGCTCCTCCGCGGCCGGATCCGGCTCGACGGCAAGGAGGTCCCCCTCAAGGACCTGAGCATCATCGGAGCCAACATCAAGTTTTCGGTCGAGAGGGGCGACGGCGGAAAGGTCCGGACGGCCGTTTTCGGTGGGCGCGTCACGAGGGACACGATGGAAGGGACGATGGAGATCCGGGCAGAGGGAAAGCAGCGCCCGATGCCCTGGAAGGCGGAGCGCAACCCCGCCACCATGAAGCCCGTCGACGCGGACGCCGAAAAGGTCTCTTGAGCCCGGTGGTCTTGCCTCTGGCCGGCCCGACTATGACCGGACCTTGACCCACTTTCCGGATCTGTTGGACTCGACGGCGGCGTCAATGATGCACATTTCCTCGTGGCCGGTATGGAAATCCGGGAAATCGACCGCGACCGGCCTCCCCTCCCGCTTGGCCGAGAGCGCCTGGTAGTAATCGCGGAACAGGTTGTAGACCGCGTCGTGGTAGCCCATGGGATGGCCGGTCGGGAGGGCCGCGTACTTCCGTGTCGCCTCGGCCTGGAGCTGGGAGGATTCATAAAAGACTTCGTTCCCTCTCTCGCGGTGGCCGACCCAAAGGGCATTCGGGTGGACGTGGCTCCAGGCGTACGATTCCTTGCTCCCGAAGACCTGAAGCTCGATATCGACCTTCCGGCCGGCAGCGACCTGGCAGGTCGTGAAGCTCCCCCGGGCCCCGTTATCGAGGCGGAGGAGGAGCGAGGCATAGTCATCGAGCTTGACCTCGACCTCATCGGAGTCGGCGGCCTTCTGGGTGCTGAACGACAGCGGGCCCGACCGGGGCTTTTTCCGCTTCGGGATGCAGGTGTGGAGCTCGGCCATGACCTCGACGATCTTCCGGCCGGTGATGAACTGGACCAGGTCGCACCAGTGGCTGCCGAGGTCGGCGACGACGTTGGCCGCGCCGGCGACCGCCGGATCTAGGCGCCAGGAATAATCGGTATCATAGAAGAGCCAATCCTGCAGAAAATGGCCGACGAAAGCCCGGACGTCGCCCAGGTCCCCCCGGCGGACGCGGGCGGCGGCCTCCTGGACGACAGGGTAGTAGCGATAACAGAAGTTGATCGCCGTGAGCGTCTTGTGCCGATCGGCCAGCCGGACGAGCTCGGCCGATTCCCAGGCGTTGAGTGACAGGGGTTTCTCGGAGAGGACGTCCTTGCCGGATTCGACCGCCCTCCGATTGAAGTCGAAATGGACGTTGTTCGGCGCGCAGTTGTGGACGACCTCGACGTCGGGGTCTCCGATAAGGTCCCCGGCCGCGGCGTAAACCTTCGGGATCTCGAACTTTTCGGCGGTCGAGCGGGCCAGCGCCAGGTTGCTGTCGGCGACGGCCACGACCTCGACTCCGCTGATCCGTCGCAGCATCTCCAGATGGACGACGCCGATGTAGCCCGTGCCGATGAGTCCGACCTTGATCTTCCTCATGATCTCCTCCCTGATCCGGTTTCTATCCTCCCAAGCCCGCGACGAAGCCCGAAGACCAGGCCCAGGCCAGATTGTACCCGCCGCGTTTCCCCTGGACGTCGAGGATCTCTCCGGCGAAAAACAAGCCTTTTTGGATCTTGGATTCGAGCGTCCAGGGGTCGACCTCCCGGGCATCTATGCCGCCGCAGGTGAATTCGGCCTCGTTCCAACCGCGCGTCCCGTGAACATTGAGCCGCTTTTCCTTGAGGGCGGCCGCCAAGACCGCCGCCGTATCGTCGGGGTTGCGGCCCGTGGCAGGGATCATCCCTGGGATGACGGCGGCGAATCTGTCCGGCAAGATCCCCATGGCCAGGTCCGCGGCGGGCCAGCCGTCCTTCGTCCTTTTCAAGAGCCTTGCAGCCAGGGCGTTCCGAGTCAGGAAAGGGACGAGGTCGAGGACGATCGCGGCGCTAGTCCGGCCGTCCCTGTTGATGGCGATGGAAAGGGCCTCGCTCACATCCAAAACCGCCGTCCCCGACAATCCGTACTGGGTAAACAGGGCTTCGCCCTCGGCCGCTTGAACCGGCTTATCCGCGATAAGAGCCGTCGCTTTCGCCCGGATTTTCAGCCCCTGGAGAAGATGGCAGAGCTTATCTTTGACGAGGACAGGGACCGCGCTCGGGACGGGCGGGATGATGTGGTGGCCGAACAGCTGGGCCAGCCGGTAGGCGCTCCCGTTCGACCCCAGGGCGGGATAGGATTTTCCCCCGCCGGCCAGGATGACCGACGTGGCCTCGACCCTCCGGCCGTCCCCTGAGGCGATGGCGAAACCGTTTTCCTGCTTTTGGATGTCCGCGGCGTCAAACCCGAGCTCAACGGCAACGCGGAGCCGCCGGACTTCGGCCTCGAGAAGGCTGAGGACCGAGGAAGCCTGGTTGGTAACCGGAAAGATCCGGCCCTGCTCGGAATAGGTTTCGAGGCCCAGGCCTTTGAAGAGACCATGGATGTCATCGCGGCCGAACTTCTCGAGGACGGAAGCGACGAGGTTCCGGCTCGAGGACGTGAACGCGGCGGGGGAGAGGGCGTCGTTGGAGAGGTTGCAGCGGCCGCCCCCGGTCGCCAGGATTTTTTTCCCCAGGCGGGGCATGCGGTCGCAAATCAGCGCCGACGCTCCCCGGCGGGCGGCGCTCGTCGCGGCGACGAGGCCAGCGGCCCCGCCGCCCACGATAGCGACGTCGCAGCGCTTGGTCATGAGACAAGATTAACCGATTCGGGCATAAGCAGTCAAAACGTCCCTCTGGCTCCTTCGCCCGGTCCCCTGGAGCGTGGACACGAATATGAAAGGTTAGCAGCCTGCATGGAGAAGAACGGACTCTCTCGATAGAAAAAGGACGCACCGCCCGCGCCGGGGCGGCGCGTCCTGGAATAGACTTGGCGCCGAAAAACGCCGATAGATAACGGTCCTGCTTAAGCCTCGGCTAGAAGCCCACGCCGACCATCACCATGAGGGTCCTGTGCTTGGTGATATAAGTCGTGTCGGCCTCTTTTTCGATGTTTGTCAGCCCCAGGTTGTACCGGAATTCGAGAGACACGAGCTTGTTCCCCATCTCGTATTCCAGCCCGCCGCTGAAGACAAGACCGAAATCCGTAGTCCTGTAATATTGTTTCAGATCGTCTGTGAAGAGGACCGCGCCGGACGCGTCGAGAGTTTTGGATTTTCCACTCAGCAGAAAACCCAGATAGGGGCCGGCTTGAAGGATGGGCGTGAACGGGCCTTTGGCCATGACCTTGAACTTGGCCAACACGGGAATCTGGATGTAATCCAGGAGCTCTTTGTATTCAACCCCTATCAGGGACATCAGTTCGACCCCGTCAAGGAGAGGATTGGTTTCCTTCTCCCCGATCTGGGTGTAGTAGATCTCCGGCTGGATGGAGAACGCTTCGCTCAGCTTGAAGTTGCAGAACCCGCCAACGAGCCATCCCATGTTATACTTGCTGATGTACTCATAGGCAGGATCGTTGGCCGTCGGCGACGCGTACTTCGACCAGTTCATGCCGACCTTGAGCCCGAATTGGACGGCCCGGCTCTGCGGGACGAAAACCACCATCAGGCAAAAAACGCACAAAAAAAGAGTCAGGAATTTTTTCATTAATTCTTTCCTTGGCTATTAAGATATAAAAAGCGGCATCGGGATGTCAAATCGGAGAAGACGAACGAAATAACCGGAAATAAAAAGCGCCTCGCCCCCCAACGGGGGCGGGGCGCCGCAAGATCGGATGGCGCGGCTCGGGCCGCTCAAACGCTTTTCGTTCGGTCCGCGGCTAGAAGCCGATCCCGACCAGAACCATCAGGGACTTGGTCTTGACCGACATCCCGGGATCAGGGTCCTTGGCGACGTTGGCCAGGCCGAGGTTGTAGCGGACTTCGGCCGATAGCTTGACCAAGCCCAGCTTGAAGTCGATGCCGCCGCCGAAGACGACGCCGTAGTCCGTCGTTTTGATCTGGTCCTTAATGTCCGTGGAGGTGCTCACGCCGCCGATGTCCGAGACGCCTTTCGCGGACAATCTGTAGGCGCCGTAGGGGCCGCCGTAGATCATCGGGCTGATGGGGCCGGGGATAATGTCGATTTTGAGGAGCAGCGGAACCTGGATGTAGTCCACCCGGGTTTCCATCCAATCCGGGAGCACTTCCATTCTCGCGCCCTGCCGGATGTAGAGGACTTCAGGCTGAATGGAGAAGAGGCCCAGTCCGATGTCGAAGAAGACGCCGCCCACGGGATTTTTGATGTCTTGCAGCGGCGGGATATCCGTGGCTCCCGTGAACTTAAGATTTGACCAGGCGTATCCGCCCTTGAGGCCCACGCCCGCGGCGGCCGTCTGCGGCAGAAGGGCCGCTGTGAAAAGAACGGCCAGGGAAACGATCAGGAATCTCTTCATGAAAACCTCCTTGATGAATGATAATTCCGTCGGCTCCCAGTCTAACTCGCCTCAGGAGGCGGTCAATCGTCGCTCCGGGTGATATTGAGGGGTGATTTTCATCCGGTCCATCTCACCCCGCCCGGCGAGGAGCCCGGGGCCTGACGGGCCTGCGCTCCGTATTGACCGGCCCGATTTTTCTGTGCTATAAGCACCGGGAGAGGGATCCATCGGGGCATGAGCCTTTTTCTCCTGTCAGAACTGGTCATCATCCTGGCGGCCTCCGTTCTGGTCATTTTCATCTCCCATAAGATCAAGCTGCCTTCCGTCGTCGGGTTCCTCCTGACCGGGATCCTGATCGGCCCCGGCGGGTTTTCTCTGGTCAAGGACACCCGGACCGTCGCTGTCCTGGCCGAGATCGGCGTCGTCATGCTCCTCTTCATGATCGGCCTCGAATTCACCCTGGAGAGGCTGAAACGGATCCAGAGGAATTTCTGGATCGGGGGCGGGCTCCAGGTCGTCCTAACGACCACGGCGGCGGTTCTCGTCCTGGTCCTCCTCCGGGTCCCGGTGAAGAACGCCGTCTTCTATGGGTTCCTGGTCTCGCTGAGCAGCACGGCCGTCGTTCTCAAGATCCTTTCCGACCGGAATGAGACCGACGCTCCACAGGGGAGGATCTCCCTCGGCATCCTGATCTTCCAGGACATGGCCATCGTCCCGATGATCGCCCTCGTCCCCGTCCTGGCCAGAGTCCGGGCCGCCTCGCCGGCGGCCATCATCATCAGGTTTCTCCTGAGCGCCGGGGCGATCGCGGCGGTTTTCGCCGTCGCCCGGTTCCTCATGCCGAAGGTCCTCCACCTCGTCGTCAGGACCAGGATCCGGGAGATCTTCCTGATCGCTTCCCTGTTCATCTGTCTCGGCATGTCCCTGCTGACGTCTTCGCTCGGTCTGTCCCTGGCCCTCGGGGCCTTCCTGGCCGGCGTCATCATCTCGGAGTCGGATTACAGTTACCAGGTGGTCTCCGACATCCTACCTTTCCGCGACGTCTTCAACAGCCTGTTTTTCATCTCGATCGGGATGCTGCTCCACATGGGGGCCGTCTGGCATTCCTGGACGGTTATCGCCGGACTCGTATTGTCCATCCTCCTCCTCAAAGCCGTCGTCGTCATCGTGACGGTCAGGATCCTCGGCTACGACTCGAGGATCGCCGTCCTCACGGGCCTGGCCCTGGCCCAGGTCGGTGAATTCTCTTTCGTCCTGGCCGGCGTGGGCCGGACGAACGGCCTTCTCCCCGAAAGCGTCTTCCAGGTATTCCTGGCCTCGTCCATCCTGACCATCCTGGCGGCGCCGTTCCTCATCCAGATCTCCCCGGCCGTGGCTTCGAGAACGAAGGCCCCGGCGGAGCGGAAGCGCCGCCGGTTCCGCGCCTCGGAAGCGGAAGCCGGCTGCAAACTCGAGGACCACGTGATCATCGCCGGATACGGCCTCAATGGGAGGAACCTGGCCCATGTCCTCAAGGAGGCGGGCGTCGGCTACGTCATCCTCGAGCTCAATCCGGAGGCTGTCCGGGCCGCGGCGGAACGGGGAGACCCGTTCATCTTCGGGGACGCGTCGAGCCGGACGATCCTCAAGGAGGCCGGCATCGAGAGGGCGAAGGCGATCGTCTTCGCCATTTCGGACCCGGCGACGACCCGGCGCGGGGTCCGGGCCAGCAAGGAGATGAAAGGCGATCTCTTCATCGTCGTCAGGACGCGCTACGCCTCCGAGATCGACGAGCTCTATCGCCTAGGGGCGGACGACGTCATCCCGGAGGAGTTCGAGACCTCGGTCGAGATCTTCACCCGGGTCCTGGAGCGGTTCCACATCCCCCGGAACATCATCGATGCCCAGGTCAAGATCATCCGGAACGAATGCTACGGGCTCCTGAGGGGGACGTGCGAAGCCTTCAAGCCGTCCACGGAGAGGGTCTCCGACCTTCTCTCCGCCGGGACGGCCGACTCCTATTACATCACCAAAGGGTCCTGGCCGGTCGGGAAAACGCTGGGTGCCATCGACCTCAGGAACAGGACAGGCGCGACGATCATCGCGGTCGTCCGGGGCGAGGAATCGTTCACCAGTCCGGGGGCCGAATTCACCATCGCGGCGGGCGATACCCTGGTCCTCGTGGCCAGCCACAGGGACATGAACGGAGCTTTCGAGTTCCTGAGAGCCGACCCGGCGGACGGACGGTCCGGCGGGGCGACGGAGAATTGACCATGGACGTCCGGTTGCAGCCTTCCTGGCTGCTCGTCGGACCCACCGGCGCGGGCAAGACGCCCCTGGGCCGCCTGCTCGAGGAGAAGGGGGCGGCGGGACGGAGGTGCTTTCATTTCGACTTCGGCGCCGAGCTGAGGACCGTGGCGGCCGCCCCGGAGAGGGCTCCGAGCCTTGGCCCTCCGGAAGTCGAGGTCATCCTGAGGTCGCTCCGGACAGGCGCCCTGCTTGAAGACCATGAATTCCCCATCGCCCTCAAGGTGCTCCGAGCCTTCGCCCGGGAAAAAGGTCTCCGGGAAGACGACCGGCTGGTCCTCAACGGCCTGCCGCGTCACATCGGCCAGGCCCGGATGATGGAGGACGTCGTCAGGATCCAGGTCGTCATCAGCTTGGAGGCGCTCCCGGAGGTCATCCGGGAGAGGATCCTCCTCGACACGGGGGGCGATCGGCTGGAGAGGCCGGATGACGAGCTCCAGGCCATCCGGCGGAAGCTGGTGATCTTCAGGATGCGGACCCTGCCGCTCGTCGAATACTACGAAAACAGGGAAGTGCCCGTCGTCCGGCTCACGGTCCGCGCCCGGACGACGGCGGAAGGCATGTACGGCACGGTCCTCGACCTGGTCAAGAAATACAGCGTCTCCTGACGGAGGATGTCCGATGGGAAAAAACCTGAGACTCCTGGCGGCGATATCTTTCTGGTTCGGGTTTGCCCTCGGCCTGTCCCTGCACGGGGCCGAAGCGCCGAAGTTCGAGACGATCCTTTACGGGGCGTCCTATTACTGGGAATACATGCCCTACGAGAGGCTCGAGAGGGACGTCGAGCTCATGGAAAAGGCAGGGATCAACCTCATCAGAGTGGGGGAGTCGACCTGGGGCGTCCTCGAGCCGAGCGACGGCGTGTTCGATTTCGGCTGGCTCCGCCGCGTCCTCGACCGCGTCCACAAGGCCGGGATCAAGGTCATCCTGGGGACGCCGACTTATTCCATCCCCGCCTGGCTTTACAGGAAGCACCCCGAGATCCAGGTCAGGCAGGCCAACCAGCCGCGCTACACTTACGGACTGCGCCAGATGACGGACGTGACCCATCCCGTCTACCGGAGATACGCCGAGCGGATCATCCGCCGGCTCGTCGCCGAGTTCCGGGACCACCCGGCCGTGATCGGTTACCAGCTTGACAACGAGACGCACCCTTCGGGGACGGCCGATTTCCATGTCCAGTCCGCGTTCCGCGAGCATCTTCGAAGAAAGTTCAAAACCCCGGAGAACCTCAACAAGGCCTGGGGCTTGAATTACTGGGGACAGAGGATCAACGATTTCGAAGAACTTCCGCCGCGCGACGGGGCCCTCAACCCCGGCTATAAGCTCGAATGGGAGCGGTTCCAGCAGAAGATCGCCGTCGACTTCCTGGGCTGGCAGGCGGAGATCGTCCGCGGCCTCAGGCGACCCGGCCAGTTCATCACCCACGATTTCGTGGGCGGTTTCCCCGGCGACGTCAGCCAGACCGAGATCGCGTCCTTCCTCGACGTCCCGGCCGTCAACGTTTATATGGAGCTCCAGGACGTGATGGACGGAGAGTTCATCGCCTACTGCGGCGATATCAACCGGTCGCTCAAAGGGACGAACTATCTGGTCACGGAAACCACGGCCCAGACGACCGGCTGGGATTCCCGGGACCAGCTGCCGCCCTACGACGGCCAGCTGCGCCTCGCGGTCTATGCCAACGTCCTCAGCGGCGCCAACCTTGTCGCTTACTGGCACTGGCATTCCCTTCACTATGGCCAGGAAACGTACTGGAAGGGCGTCCTCGGCCACGACCTCGAACCGGGCCGGGTTTATGAGGAAGTTTCGCGGATCGCCCATGAGCTGAAGAAAGCCGGGCCGTCGCTCGCCAACCTGAAGAAGAAGAACCGGGTCGCGATCCTCTACAGTATGGATTCGAGGAACGGGCTCAATTTCATGCCCTTCGATGGCGAGGTGGGCTACATGACCATCCTCGACCAGATGTACAAGTCCCTTTACAGGCTCAACGTCGGGGCCGACTTCGTCTTCCCCGGGAGCCGCAACCTGGCCGACTACGCCCTCATCCTGGTCCCGCCCCTTTATGTCGCGAGCGACGACCTTCTCCTGAAGCTCTCGGAGTATGTCAAGGGCGGGGGCCACCTCCTGATGTCTTTTAAGAGCGGCTTCGCCGACGAAAATTCGACGGTCCGCTGGGTCCGGGCGCCGGGTCCCCTCCGGGAGGCCTGCGGCTTCTCCTACCAGGAGTTCTCGAACCTGAGGGCCCCCATCCGGCTCAAGGGCGACCCGTTCACGGCCGGGGAGCAAAACACGGTCTCGGTCTGGGCCGAATACCTCGTCCCGGAGAAGGCGGAGGCGCTGGCCTCTTACGACCATCCCGTCTTCGGCAGGTACCCCGCGGTCACCCGGAACCGCTTCGGAAAGGGCACGTTGACCTACGAGGGGACTTATCTTTCGGATGGCCTTCAGGCCAAGGTCGTCGCCCAAGAGCTTCAAGCGGCGGGCATCCCGCTGACGGACGCCGGCCTGCCGGCCGGGGTCAAGGTCAAGCACGCCGTCCTGGCGGACGGGTCTCCAGTCCACGCCTTTTTCAACTTCTCCGGGCAGGCCCATGAGTTCATCTACCCCTATCGGGACGGTACGGACCTTCTGACAGGCAGGGCGGTCGCCAAGTCCCGCAGCGTCCGGCTGCAGCCCTGGGAGCTGGTCATCATCAAAGAATAAGCCTTCGGCGATCCCCAGTTCCGAGAAAAAGATTGACAGTGGCGGCTCCGTTTTCAATAATCTCCGTATCTTTCCTATAGGAGTGACCGGATGATAACGACCTCCCGCAAGAAAGCTTTCTTTCCCCTGATCGCCCTTTCGTTCTTTTTTGCGGCCGCCGTTTCCTTGCCCGCCGCCGCGCGGCCCGCCCCGAAACCCTGGCCGTCCGATTGGGACGGGTGCACGTCCATCCAGGTCGGCCGGCTGGCAACCGTGGACGGCTCGGTCATCACCTGCCACACCTGCGACGGCCCCTACCGGACTTGGTTGAACATCGTTCCCCATCAGAAATGGCCGGACAAGGCCATGAACAAGATCTACTCAGGCAAGCTGCACACCGAGACCCCGGCCGACCTCCAGGGCATCCTCCAGACCGGCGAGATCCCCCAGGTGCCGGAGACCTACCAGTTCCTGAATACGGCCTATCCCTGCCTGAACGAGCACGGACTGGCCATCGGCGAGACAACCATCGGCGGCCGCCAGGAGCTTGTCAACAATGAGGGCATGTTCATGATCGAGGAGGTCGAGCGGCTGATGCTCGAGCGGGCGAAAACCGCCCGCGAAGCCATCCGGTTTGCCGGTGATCTCGTCAAGCAATACGGGTACGGCGACTACGGGGAATGCATCACGGTCGCCGACGGCAAGGAAGTTTGGCATTTCGAGATCTTCGGGGCCGGCCCCCTTCAGAAGGGCGCCGTCTGGGCGGCCGCCCGGATCCCCGACGACCAGGTCGGCATCTCCGCCAACATCCCGCGCATCTCCGAGATCAACCTCAAGGATCCCGACCACTACATGGCTTCCGACAATGTCTTCCAGCTTGCCCAGGATATGGGCTGGTGGGACCCGAAGGGCGGCAAGCCCTTCAAGTTCTGGGAAGCCTACAGCGGCCGCAAGCCGTTCTCCACCCGGGAGTTCTTCGTTCTGAGCACTCTGGCTCCCTCCCTCAAGCTGACCATGGACATGCCGGAGCTGCCGTTCTCGGTCAAGCCGGAGAAAAAGCTCTCGGTCCGGGACATCCTGAGGATCTATCGCGATCCCTATGCCGGGACCGACATCGACATGACCAAGAACCTTCTCGTCCCCAAGCGCCAGCCTCGGGGCTCTCGCGGTGAGCAGGGAACCCCCGCGACGCCGCCGCCGGCCCCCGAGCTCGTCCCCAGCCCGATGGCCAGTGCCTGGATGCCCCGGGACATGATCCAGCTCATCAACACCCTCAAGCCGGGCACGATCCAAATGCAGCGGACGATCCCCATCTCCGGCTGCTCCTACGCGACGGTCATCCAGGTCCGCGGCTGGCTGCCGCCCTCGGTCGGCGCCGTCTGCTGGTTCGCCTTCGACAACCCCGCTATGAGCGCCCGGATCCCCATCTTTGCGGGAGCGACCGAGCTCCCGCCGGCGTTCGAGATCTGCGGCCAGCACCGCTACCGCATGGATTCGGCGGACTGGGCCTTCCGCCGGGCCAACCGGCTGGCGACCTTAAAGTGGGGGATGACCAAGGACCAGGTCCAGGGCACGATCGCCGAGTTCGAGGAGAAGGCCTTCGCCGACCTGCCGATGCTCGAGAAAAAGATCCAGGACATCCTGAGCAGCAAGACGCCCGACAAGGAGCCGTTCACGGTCAACCAGCACCTGACCAAATACACCGACGACTTCGCTCGGGCCGCGATGCAGAAATACCTCGAGCTCGGGGACAAGTTCTGGATGCTCATCGCCATGAGCCTTTAAAAAAAGCGGACGGCCCTGATTTTCCGAGAAAATCAGGACCGTCCCCTTTTTATTTAGAGCGCATACTTGAAGAGGTTCATCCCGGCCGCGAGCCGGGCCTTCTCCCTGTAGATGTCCCAGTAATGGGTCTTGGCCTCGGCCAGCCGCCCATACAGCGGATGCTTCACGTCGGGGACGTGGGTTGCCACGACGGAATTGTCCTTGTCCACACAGAGGAGCTTCTGGCACCGGTTCATGATCCCCGCCGTCCCGATGCTGGCGGCGACGACGAGGTCGTTTTTCTTGACCCGGTCCACGAGCTCGCCGTAGGTCACGGGCCGCTCCTCGACCTTGACGCCCATTTCCTTGAGGATGGCCACCATCCCCTGGATCGTGACCGACGGGAGGATCAGCTCGCTCTCCGGGATCTTGACGACCGTCCCGTCCCTGAGCCCGAAGAGGCAGCAGGAGGAATCCCACTCGGTGATACACCGGTCCTCGAGCTTCAGGTGGGTCCTGTCGTCCAGGAAGAGGGCGGCCGCGGCCCGGGGGTCGACGTCCTTGGCGGCGTCCATGGCCTTCAGGCTGATCAGATAGTTGATGCCGAGCTTCAGACAGCCGGTCTTATTGGCGCTCGTGGCCCGGATGAGGTGCGGGATGACGACGCCGGTGAAAGGTTCGCCAAGATAGTTGTCGTACCGGCAGAAGATGGCCCGGATGGACGGTTGGGCCGGGAAGGTGACTCCCATAGACTGGTCCTCGTCCACCGTGAAGGGCCTCAAGTATCCCTGGACTCCATCATTGGCCATCTCTCCGAGGAAGGCCCGGACGGCCGGGTCGTGGAAATATTGATGGATGATGATGCTCTCCATCTCTTCAACCGTCGGGATGAGGGCGGCCTGGCTCTTGCTCAGGTTGAAGGCCATGCCCCTCTGCATCCGTTCCAGGTTCTTGTGCCAGTTGAGAAGGATGACCTCGAGCTGGCCCTTGGGATTCTTTTTCGCGAAGAATCGGATGCCCTCGAAACAGAGGAAGGTTGCGTAAAAGATCGACCGCGAGACGCCGTAGACCTTGGCGTCCTGCTCCAGGATGCCGAATTGCTTTTCGGGGAGAAGGTAGCGCATCTGGCGCGGGGCCCATTTGACCCCTTCGAACTTGGCCATGGGTTGACTCCTTTGTGTCCTTATTTCACGACCGGCTTGAGGTGCTCGATGAAATACTCGACCCGGGATTCGGCGTAACGCTGAAAGCCGATGCCGTGCTGCTGTTCGGGATAGATCATCATGTCGAAAGTCTTGTTCTCTTTGAGCAGGGCCTGGACGAGCTGGATCGTGTTCGTGGGGTGGACGTTGTCGTCCACGGCGCCGTGGTGGATGAAGAGCTTCCCCTTGAGATTCTTGGCGTAGGTCAGGCAGGAGCCCTTCTCGTAGCCTTCGGGGTTGTCCTGGGGCCGCCGCATGTAACGCTCGGTGTAGATCGAGTCGTAGTTCCGCCAGTCCGTCACCGGGGCCCCCGCGACACCCACGTGGAAGACCTCGGGCGCCTTAAGAAGGCAGAGGCAAGTGAAGTAGCCGCCGTAGGAGTGTCCGGTGATGCCGACCCGGCTCGTATCTGCGTAAGGCCTCTGTCCGAGGGCTTTGACGAAGGCGACGTGGTCCTCGAGCTCGACCTGGCCCAGCTTGAGGTAATGGAGGTTCTGGAAATTCTTGCCGCGCCCGGAGACGCCCCGATAGTCGCAGACCGCCACCAGGAACCCCAGCTGGGCCAGGGCTTGGCTGCCGTCGGTCATCTTATAGGTGTTGGAGATGCCCTTGGAGCCGGGCCCGCCGTAGACCGAGAGAAGGATCGGATATTTTTCCTTGGGGTTGAAATGGGCGGGAAAATAGACGAGCCCGTCCAGGTCGTACTTGCCGTCGGCCGACTTAAACAGGAAATGCTCGGGCTTAATGAGCTTGAGGGCCTGGAATTCCTTCCCCGGGACGGCCTGGCCGATGACTTTGACCTCCTGGCCGTCGGCCTGGCAGAGGGTGGACTTCATCGGCCGGTCGAAATTCGAAAAGGTGTCCGTGTAGTAGGCGAAGCCGGGGGCGAAGCTCACCATGTGCATGCCCGGCTCTTTCGTCATCTTCGTGAACCCGGTCCCGTCGAGCTTCACCTTGTAGAGATGGCTCTCCGTGCCGTTGTTCCCGGCTCCCGTGAAATAAACCCAGCCGCCGGCCTCGTCGATGCCCAGGATCGTCTGGACCGGGAGGCTGGCGTTGGTCAGCTGTTTGATGAGCTTTCCGTCGAGGCCGTAGAGGTAGATTTCCCGCCAGCCGCTCCGCTCCGAGGTCCAGAGGAAGCGCTGGTTGTCCTTGAGGAAGTCGAGGTCGGTCTGCTCGTCGATGTAGCAGGGATCCTCGTCCTTGAGGACGAGACGGCTCTTGCCCGTGGCCGGGTCGGCGGCGAAGACCTCGACCCGGTTCTGGAGCCGGTTGAGGCGGTGGTAGGTGAACTCCCGCCCATCGTTCGTCCATTGGCCCCGATAGAGATAGACGTCGAGGTCGTCGCCGGTCTCGAGGCGGGCGAGCTTCTTCGTGGCGATGTCGACGATGAAGAGCCGGACGACCGGGTTGTTGGCGCCCGGCACGGGGTAACCCTGAAGCTCGTAGCGCGGCATGGGGGCCACGTCGTGGACGATGGGATACTTGGCCACCGGGCTCTCGTCGAACTGCATGAAGGCGATCTTCTTCGAATCGGGCGACCACCAGAAGGCCTGGTACTGGCCCAGCTCTTCCGGGTAGACCCAGTCGGGGAAGCCGTTCCGGAGGTCCTCGCCCCCATCCGCAGTCAAGGCCGTCTCGTTGCCGTCCATGTCCTTGATATAAAGGTTGTAGCTCCGGGTGAAGGCCCGGTACCTGAGGTCCGGCGAAAGGATGTCGCCGTAGCCGCGGCCGCGGACGCCGGTGACTGTCCGCTCGGGTTCGTAGGAGAAAAGCTTGCCGGTCGCGGGATCGTAGATGAAGACCTTGTTGAAGCCTGAGAACTGGATCTTTTTCCCGTCATCGAGGAACTGGAACCTGTTGAAGAAGAGCTTAGCGTCCTGCCGGCCGGTCGCGGCATTCACGGCGGCCAGGAGCTTGGCGTCGTCGAAGAGGGGGGACTTTTCGCCGGTCGCGAGGTCGACCCTCTTGAACGTGCCGTCTTCGAAGACGAAATACCCTTTCCCGTCGGGTGTCCAGTTGAGGTTGGCGAGGCCGTCGAGCTTGACGAGCGTCCGGCCTTCTTTCCGGAGCTTATCATAAAGCGCCCGGCCGACGATCCTTTCCTTGCCCAGCACGGGCTTCGCGACAGGCTTGGTCTGGGAGAACGACGGCGCGGCGGAGAGCCCGGCCAGGAAGAGGAGGAGCGGGATCATCAGCTTTGAGAGTTTTTTCATGGAACCTCCTTGGAATTGTCCGATCCTCAGGATTGACCGGTCCTCCGGGCAGCGATGATCTTCACGGGGGGAGCGAGCTGCCGGCCTCCGGCGAGCATCTTCATCGCGCTCCTTCGCCGCGGGACGACCCGGTCGTTTCTTCGAGGGCCGAGAGGAAAAGGTCTACGGTCTCGGTCGTGTCGTAGTGGGCGAAGCTGGCCCGGCAGACCGCGGGCTTTTTGAGATGGCGATAAACGGCGGCGGAATAATGGTTCCCGTCCCCGATCTGGATTCCGTATCCGTCCCACAGAAGCCGTTTGGTTTCGTGGGGGGGCTGACCGGTGATCTCGAAGGCGAAGGTCGGGTCGCGCTCGGCGCACCGGTCGGGGTCTGTGAGACCGTAACAGCTCAATCCTCGCGGGCCGAGCCGCCGGAAGCCTTCGAGGACGCGGCGGGAAAGCCCCAGCTCGTAGTCCGCGATGGCGGTCATGGCGAAGGCAAGCCTCTCGCGACGTCCGGCAAATGCCTGCCCGGGCGTAGCCGCCTCGTCGGCGACCCAGAGAAGGTATTCCAGGGCGGCCTTGAGCGAGGCCAGAGAGGCGTTATTGAGCATGCCTTGCTCGAGCTTCCACGGAGACTCGTTCGTGTTGGTCTCGACGCGGTAAGGCCTGATCTTCTCCAGGATCTCTCTGTTGCCCCAGAGGACGCCGAGCATCGGGCCGAAAACCTTGTATCCCGAAAAAGCCAGAAAGTCGCAGCCGATGGATCGGACGTCAATGGGGCCGTGAAGGGCATGATGAACGGCGTCGACCGCGACCAGGCATTCCGGCGACCTCCTGCGGACCGCGGCGACGATCTCGGGCAGGGGCGGGACCGTCCCGAATCCGTTGGAGGCCATGGTCACGGCCAGGAGCCGGGTTTTCGTGTCCGTGATGGTCAGGAGATGATCGATGTCGAGGATCCCTTCGCTCGAGACCCCGGCCCGCCGGACCTCCGCGCCCTTTCCTTCACCCAGGACGGTTTCCCAGGGGGAAACGTTGGCCATATGGTCGAGGTCGGTCACGACCAGGTTGTCGTTACGTCCGATGGTTTCACGCAGAGCGAAGGCCAGGTTGAAGAGGGCGGCGGTCGTCGAAACATGGAACGAGATCTCCCGGCCGCTCCGGGCATGGATAAAATCCGAAGCGATGCCCCGGACTTCGTCGTGGAACCGCGCCGTCTCGGCTTCCCCGGCACAGCCGGCCCCGGGCATGGGATTGAAGGTCCGATTCGCCCAGGCCGCCGCCTCAATGGCGGTATCGACCATCAGGCTGCCCGCGCCGCTGTTGAGGTAGATCCTCTGCCGGCCCTGCGAGTCCCGGTCGATCAGGGGGAAACGGGCCCGGATCCGGGGGTGAATCCCTTCGAGAGGGCTGGGAGTCCGAATCTTCCGCATGGAGCCTCCAAGGAGATGGAAGAACCAATTTAGTCAAACGGCCGGCAAAATTCAATTCTTTATTTCAATTCCTTTTTCCACGGCCCCATCGGCGAGGCTGAACCCGGTCTTGGCTCGGCGGAGATCGTTCGCCGCGAGGACGATGTTCCGGGTCCCTTTTCCCGAAAAGAGCAGGAACGTTCCCGTGCCCTCGGCGGCCCGGCAGTTCCGGATGGTCGCGTCATCGACCCCGCGGAAGAGGATGGCCGGCGATGCGCCGCCGTCCTGGGCCTGGCGGCAGACCACCCCGTCGAGGGTCAGCCCCTTGATGTTCTCGAAGGCGAACGCGCTCCGCCATCGGTCATAGAGTGGCTTCTCCCACACGACTTCGAAGTCCCGGAGCCGGAGGTTGCGGGCCAGCTCGAACCTGATCGCATCGACGGCCTTATCGTACGGGGCCTTGGGATCGTGGGCGATCGTGAGCTTGACATTCTCGAAGCTGACGCCGTCGAGCCAGGAGTCCGGATGACCGTTGCAGACGCTCATCCCATAGCCGCGGGCGATGACATTCTGGATCTTGACGTTCCGGATGGCACCCGCCGGCCTGTCTTTGTCCCTGGGCCAGCCGGCGTGGACCTCGCTCCGCTTCCGGATATTGAAATGGAAGGGCTCGCCGTCGCCCCACCAGAACCAGTCGTTCCGGACGGTCTCGATGGTCAGGTTCGAAAGGACGACGTTCTCGACGGGGCCGCCGTCGAAGGTCATGAAGGCGATGCCGCGGTTCGAGTTGGTGATCACGCAATTGTCGATCGTCACGTTGCGGATGCCGGCGATATTCCCGTCGCAGAACTTGATGGCGCTCGAGGCCGAGCTCAGCCGGCAGTTGGTGACCACGATGTTCTCGCACGGACGGGCCGGGCCGAACCAGTCCATGGAGTAGAAAACGAGGGCATCGTCACCCGTCTCAATCGTGCAATTTGAGATGCGGAGGTCCTTGCAGCCGTCCGGGTCGATGCCGTCGGCCCAGACCCCGTCCTTCAGGCTCGACCGGATATAAATCCCATCGATGACTATCCGCTCGCAGGCCACGGGATGCATGGTCCACGACGGCGAATCGATGAACGATACGCCCGCGATCCGGACGTCCCGGCAGCGGACGAGAAGCACGAGCTTGCCGAACTGGTTGGTTTTGGGGAAGGAGCGGAGGAGGGGCAGGCCGAGTTTTTCCATCTCGACCTGGTTGGGCCGGATGAAGTCATCCTGAAAATCCCCCCTCGGGCGCCATTCGTAGGCGGCCTCGCCGTCGACGACACCGCGGCCCTCGATGGTAATGTTCTCAAGGTCTTCGCCGTAGAGAAGGGCGTCCTTGTCGAAGGCGGACTTTTCCTTGATCGAAAAGATCGTGGCCCCGGCTTCAAGATAAAAACGAACGTGGTTTCTCAAATGGATCGTGCCTGAGCTGTAATCTCCGGGCGGAACATAGACCATGCCGCCTCCGGCCGCGGCACAGGCATCCACGGCCTTCTGGATGGCGGCCTGGGCGCTTTCCGCCTTCCGGCCGGTCGCGCGATAATCCCTGATATTGAAAATCCGGACGCCCGAAGAAGGATCTGTCGCCGCCGACGCCATGAGGGCCGGCAGTCCGATGGATAGGACGAGGAGCGATCTCAATAGTTTGTTGATCACGATGAGCCTCCCGCGGCCGAGATATTACAGCGGGGGAAGATGTCTTTTCAAGTGGGCTTTCGATCTTTGCCGGGAGCTGAATCGTCAGCGCCGGCCGGAAGAAGATGTCCGTGGCCCGCGACGAACGATTTCAAGGGCTTCGTCTTGCCTGGGTCACAGGGGCTGGATTAAAATAGCCTGCGGGCCGCCCGGGCTGGGAGCCCCGGGCCGGGTCCGTCGGGTGAAGAGAGGAGGGAATGTCGATGAAAAGACGAACAGCCGTGAGAAGTCTTTTGACCGCCGGAGTCGCCACGGTCCCTCTCGGTTACTGGGCGGCGAAAGATGCGTCCCATCAAAGTGCGACTTCGCGGACCGTCGACCCGCTCGTCGAAAAAGTCAAGCTGGCCATGCTGACTATGCAGCGCCAGGCCTGGGAGCAGGGCGTCGCCGCCCAGGCGCTTCTCGAGCTCGGGGAAGAGGAGCTCGTCGTTCTCATGGCCAAGGAGGCCGTCATCCGCATCTCCGACGACGGCCGGCTCGGACAGGTCTGCGATAACCATGGCGTCACAGACCCGGGTGCGAACGGCGAGGCCGTCCTCTATGCCGCACGCAAGAGCGCCGACCCGAGGCTCAAGGCCGGCGTCGACCGGATGCTCGACTATTTCCTCCACAAGGCCCCGCGCCGCAAGGACGGGATTTTTTATCACATCGACGACAAGCCCCAGGTCTGGATTGATTCCATGTACATGGCCCCGCCGTTCCTGGCCGTCGCGGGCAGACCCGAAGAAGCGATGAGACAGATCGAGGGCTTTCGGAGGCTGCTCTGGGACGGGCGGAAAAAACTCTTCTCCCACATCTGGGACGACGCCAAGAACAACTTTGGCCGGAAAGACTTCTGGGGCGTGGGCAACGGCTGGGCCGCGGCCGGCATGACCCGGGTCCTGAGGGCCCTGCCGGAACGGATGTCGTCGGAGAAAAAGCGGCTTCAGACCTATATCCGGGACGTCCTTGACGGCTGCCTCGCCTGCCAAAGGCCGGACGGCCTCTTCCATGACGTCGTCGACAACTCGAAGACCTTTGTTGAAGTCAACCTGGCCCAGATCATGGCCTACACGATCTACCGGGGGATCAGGGGCGGCTGGATCGGTCCGGCTTACAGGGCCCGGGCGGACAAAATGAGGGCCGCGGCCAGGTCCAAGGTGGACGGCCTGGGACTCGTCCAGGACGTCTGCGGCTCGCCGACCTTCGAAGCGCCCGGCACGGCCACCGAAGGCCAGGCCTTTTTCTTATTGATGGAAGCCGCTCATCGCGACCTGGGCGCTTAAATAAAGAACTTGGCTTGGCCGGATTTAACCTGCCTAAATCCTTATAAAAAAATTACGGACGCAGGGGGGATGTCCCGGAGAAAACACTGAGCGCGACGCGGGCACGGTTGGAAAAGAAGGACGGCCCCTAGAACAAAATACTCAGAGACTCGTTTCAGATATTTACCAGAAGTGCGGCTCCGAGCCGCTCCGCCACACTTCTGCTGGTCGCTCCTCAGAATCCGCTCCCTGCCGGAGGGACTCCCCCCGAGTCCGCGACCTCAACAATAAATGATGATGGGACGGCGCTATTAACCTGGCTTGAGCTCGGCGCAGCGGATCCCGCGAGGGTTCATGCACCTGTTGCAGGAGATGCACTCCGATTTCGAAACCCGGCCCTCCCGGAAATTCTTGATGAGGTAGGGGTCGCGGATGAGAGGCCGGCTCAAGGAGATCATGTCGACCCGGCCCTCCCGGACGAATTCTTCCGCCACACCGAGGGTCCGGATCCCGCCCAGGCCAGAGACCGGCACTTTGACCGCGGCTTTGATGCTGGCCGCCGCGGCCACGAAATACCCCTCATCCTCCTCGCTCCGGAGTCCGGCCCAGATCGAGCCCCGGCCCGCTTCGGCCGTGCCTCCGCTCACCTCGATCCCGTCGATCCCGGCGGCCTCCAGGATCATCGCAGTCCGGACACTCTCCTCGACGGTCAGGCCTCCGTCCAGAAAATCCGTGGAGTTGAGCTTGACGATGATGGGGAAACCCCTTCCGTTGAGGGCCCGGATCCCCTTCAGGATCTCGACGAGGACGCGGGCCCGGCTCTCGAGCGGGCCACCCCACTCGTCCTGCCGGCGATTCGTGTGGGGGGAGAGGAAGGCGCTCAGCAGATAGCCGTGGGCGGCGTGGAGCTGGACTCCGTCTAAGCCGGCCTCTCTGGCCCGGCGGGCGGCCTGGACGAAAGCCTCGATGAGAGCCCTGATCCCGGCCGCCGAAAGCTCCCGGGGCATGACCTTGGAAACGGGGTCGTAGACGGCGGACGGCGAGACCGGCGTCGAGCCGGAGAGTTTTTCCTTGGTCTGCCGTCCGGCGTGGGCGATCTGGAGGAAGATCCTCGAGGGGAAGCGGTGAACGGCCGCCGCGATCCGTCTTAAGCCTTCGATGAAGCGGTCGTCATAGACGGCGAGTTGGCGCGGGCTGGCCTTTCCCCGGGGCTCCACGAATGCGTGGCCGGAGATGATCAGACCGACCTCGCCCTCGGCGAGCCGGGCGAAGAGGTCGACCTGCCTGTCCGTCACTTCGCCCTCGTTGGTGGCCATGAAATCCTGGGTCGCCGACCGGACGAAGCGGTTGGGGATCGTCGCCGGGCCGATCCGGATCGGGGTAAAGAGAACGGAGACGTTTTTTTTCGTTGTGGGATCCATTATTCCTCGATGGGCCTATTCTATCCGAAACGGGGAAGCTCCGGAACAGCCAAGAAATTTCCGGCTTGCGCGGTGTCGGTCCTTTGATTTATCGTAATCGTTGAATCGCCGCCCGGAAGGCGGCGGGAGAGGCCGTGACGGAAACCGAGCGCAAAGTCCTTGACGTCCTGGATAGCCTGGGGATCGCCTATGTCCGTCATAAGCATCCGCCCGTCTTCACGGTCGAGGACGCCGACAAGTACTGGACGGAGCTCAAGGGAACGCACTGCAAGAACCTTTTCCTGCGCAACAAGAAGGGGAACCGCCACTACCTCGTTGTCGCCCCGACGTCCCGGGAGATCGACCTCCGGCGCTTGAACAGGATGCTCGAAGAGGACCGCCTGAGCTTTGGCTCGCCCGAGCGGCTGGCGCGCTGCCTCGGTCTAGAGCCGGGTTCGGTCTCGCCGTTCGGGCTGATCAACGACGCGGCCAAGGAAGTCAGGGTCATCGTCGACCAGGACCTGCGGGGAAGCGGTTTTCTCGGTTTCCATGCCAATGTCAACACGGTGACCCTGGATATCTCGTTCGCGGACTTCGAGAGATTCCTGGCCTGGTCCGGCAACGATGTCAGCTACCTGGATCTCCGGGCTTGAGGAGGGTCGCATGACGAAAATCCGTGCTTCGAGGCTCGCCCTCGTCGTCATCGGCTTCATCGGAGGATGTCTGTCACTCACTGCCGTTCCACTGATGAATGTCCCCGCCCCCAAGATCCCCTTCTCGCCGAACCGATATATCGCACAGCGCGCGGCCGGCCCCATCCAGATCGACGGCCGGCTCAGCGAGGATTCGTGGCTGAAGGCCGGCTGGACCGAGGTCTTCGGGGACATCGAAGGCTCCGGTAAGCCCAGACCCCGCTTCCGGACCCGGGTCCAGATGCTCTGGGACGACCAGTTCCTCTATATCGGAGCCTACCTTGAAGAGCCCAACGTCTGGGCCACGCTGACCGAGCGGGACTCGATCATCTTCCAGGACAACGACTTCGAGGCCTTCATCGACCCGGATGGGGACACCCACGATTACTACGAGCTCGAGATGAATGCCCTGAACACCGTCTGGGACCTGCTTCTTATAAGGCCTTACCGGGACGCCGGCCCCGCCGTCCATGCCTGGGATATCAGGGGCCTCAAGACGGCGGTTTACGTTAACGGGACCCTCAACGACCCGTCGGACAGGGACAAGGCCTGGACGCTCGAGATCGCGCTCCCGTTCAGCGTTCTCAGAGAATGCATCCCCGGGAAGCCCGAGCGGCCGGCGGCGGGCGACCAGTGGCGGATGAATTTCTCCAGGGTCGAACATTATCTGAACGTCGAGAACGGAAAGTACACGAAGGCCAAGGACCCGGCGTCGGGGCGGGAGCTGCCCGAGGACAATTGGACGTGGGCCCCGCAGGGAGTCATCAACATCCATTACCCCGAGATGTGGGGCTACGTCCAGTTCTCGGATAAAAAAGCGGGCTCGGGGGGCGACAAGTTCGTCGACCGTCCCGAGGAGAAAGTGAAGTGGGCCCTGCGCAGGATCTATTATGGAGAGAGGGCCCAGCTCGACGAGAAAGGGGCCTTCGCGGACGACCTCGGCTCCCTCGGGCTGAAGAACGCGAAGGAGTTGAAGGTCAAGGATTGGCTGTATCCGCCGCTCATCCAGACCACCAAGAGCCTCTTCGAAGCCGTCTACATTAACAAGGCGGGCACAAGCTGGCATATCCGGCAGGACGGCCTTGTCTGGAAGGAAGAGCCGAAGAAGTCGGAGAAAAAATAGGCCCGGCCTTGGGAACCGGGCAAAGGAGGGGTCGCAATGAAAAAGCCATCAATGCTCCTGGTGATCGTCCTTCTCTTCCTGGGGAGCGTTCCGTTCCTCCCCGGGCAGCCGGTCCCGGCCGCCAAGCCGGAGGAGGTCGGGATGTCATCGAAACATCTGGCCTATCTCGACCGGATCATCGACGAAGCCCTCCAGCGCAAAGATTTCCCCGGGGCTGTGCTCCTCGTGACCCGCATGGGCAAGACGGTCTATAAAAGGGCCTTCGGGGAGAGCCAGTGGCTGCCCGGGCCGAAGCCCATGTCCACGGATATGATCTTCGACATGGCCTCGGTCACCAAGCCCGTGGCGACGGCAACCTCGGTCATGATCCTCGTCGAGCGCGGGAAGATCCGTCTTTGGGACAAGGTGAAGACCTACGTCCCGGATTTCGCGGTCTACCTCCAGGAGAAGGGGGTGCCGGCCGACGACGCCAGGCTCTGGCATCTTTTGACCCACACCTCGGGACTTCCGCCGTACACGGACCCCAAGGAGGTCGAGAAAAAATACGGCAACCCCTGCTCCACGGAAGACCTCGTCAAAGTGATCTCCCAGATCCCCAAGGAATCCCCCGCCGGGAAGCAGTTCACCTATAGCTGCTTGAACTACATCACCCTGGCCTGGATCGTGAAGAAGGTGACCAGCCAGACGATTGCCGAGTTCGCGGCGGAGAACATCTTCAAGCCGCTCGGAATGGGCCGGACGTTCTACAACCCGCCGCCCCAATTCCTCCCGCTTTGCGTCCCGACCCAGGTCGTGGACGGCAGCCCGCTCCGCGGCGTCGTCCATGACCCCCTGGCCAGGCTCCAGGGCGGCGTCTCAGGCAACGCGGGTCTATTCTCCACGGCCGACGACCTGGCCGTCTTTGCCCAGATGATGCTCAACGGCGGCGAATGGAACGGGGTCCGCATCCTCAGCCCGCTCACCGTGGAGCGCATGACGGAGGTCTTCCCGAAGGTCGCCGACACGGGCCGCGGCCTGGGCTGGGACTTCACCTCCGATTACGGCACGGTCCGGGGCGACCTTTTCAGTTATCGCTCCTACGGCCATTCGGGGTACACGGGGACGTCGATTTGGATCGACCCCGAGACCAAGACGGCCGTCATCTTCCTGACGAACCGCGTCCACCCCGACGACAAGGGAGAGATCATCGCCATGCGGAGCAAAGTCGCCAACGTCGTCGCCGCCTCGATCCTCCGGAAATAGGGCTGGGATCAAGACCTAAATCTCCCGTTGACTTCGGACCAGGCCTATGCTAGATTGAGGCCCAGGGTTCAGGGAAAATGCAGGTCCAGGTCGAGCGCGAAATCTACATTCGGGCGACGCGGTGCTTCGAGCTCCTCTCGGATTCCATCAAAACCTTCAGGGACTACCTCGGAGACCGCATCGCGGCGAGCGATCCCCAATACTACCGGGCCCGGAATTTCCTCAAGGAAGGGAAGGCCTTTTTCGATCAGACGCTCCAGGACGCCAAGAAGCTCCTGGGCCCCATTCCGGTGTACGCCGCCAAGGATTTCGAGCAATGGAGGTCCAAGGCGCTCGTCGAGAACAAGATCGTCGTCCAGGGCCAGACGCTCGAGGACCTGAAGGCGGAGCTCACCGCCGACGACTTCGTCAAGAACATCATGAGCGCCCAGGAGGTTGAGAGCTACCTCCAGGCCCATTTCGAGACCCAGAAGTCGGGGAAAAGAAAGCTCGCCAATATCAAGATCCGGATGACCCTCGACAAACTGGCCGGACTTCTCGCCGACGGCCAGGAGCTCCAGAAGAACGCGCAGAGAAAGCAGCAGGGCCTGCCCGTCTGAGCCGCCTTATCTCTTGATGACAGCTTCGTCCCTCCAGTAGCGCAGCTTGCCGGTCCCGGCCTGGTCCGGGCTCGCGTCGAAGGCCAGCCCGTAGAGGGAGTCCTTGACCTCGACGAGCGGCGAACCTTTGAACAGGGCTTTGGTCAGGTTGACGATCGTGTAGCGCAGCCGGCCCTCCTCTTTGGACGCGAAAAGGAAATCCCCGTTCGTCTCGATCTCCCCGACCCGGATCCGGCCGGCGTCGTAGGTGTAGCGGGGGCGCCGCATATCGCGGCTGATGTCCATCCGGAGGTCCGTCTTGACGCCGATCCAGACGTCCCTCTCTCCGCTCCGGATCCTGACGCCGACGGCCTTTCCTTCCGGCCCGGCGGGCGCGAGCGAGATCCGCTCGAGCCATGGCCGGGGGTCGTCCGCAGCGCCGTGGGGGACGAGCACGGAGACGAGGACGGCCGTCCCGCCGAGCTCGAAATGCTGGGCCCTGGTCTGATGGATCAACCACTCGTCCTGGTAATGTCTTCTCTCCGGTTCCGTCCCCTCGATCACGGCCTGCGGGGAGGGAAAAGCGATGAGCAGCCGCCGGTCCGTCCCGAGCTCGGAGCTCTGGATCCTCTCATATCCGGTGTCATACCAGTGTTCGCCCCGGGCGAAGATCTTCTGAGTGTGCCAGAGGCCGGCCAGGGTGAAATATTCTTCGCGGAGGGCCTTGAAGATATCGAAAACGACAAAGCACCCGGGATCCTTGACATAGACGACGACCCGGTCGGATTGATAACCCCAATTGTCATCGGTCACACGCGTCCGGCTGTAATCGAAGTCCGGGAACGTCAGGAAGTCGACTTTTTGGGTCCGCGTCCGACGGTAGGAGCCGGCGTCCCGGAGGAAGCCGAGGAGGTCCTGGCCGGGAACGGCGTCGCGGATGCTGTAGCGATACTCGCCCTGTTTCTGCCCCATCCAGACCTTCTCCGGCCGGACGCACAGCCGGTTGTGGAAATAGTCCTGGCGATACGCGCCGAACGGGCCGGACGGCATGTAGTCCCGATAGCCGGCGTCATGGAGGAGGACCGAGCCTCCCGACATGAGGAGGACGAGGCTGTTCTCGTCGGCGTGGCCGTGAGTCGTCTTTTCTTCTTCAACGGGGATGGAGTCCCTCAGATAGTCCCGATAGTTCAGGCCGCCGTCCCCCTCGTCCCGGTAATTGAGGAGGAGGTAGGTCGATCGGGGGGTCCAGCCGTCCCGGAAGACGATCTTTTTGCCCACGATGTCCTCCATGACTTCTCCGGACAGCTCGGAGGGCGGGGCCGGCCTGACATCGTCCGTTCCCCATCGGTAACAGTCGAGGAGCATGGCCCCGAGCCCGACGTTGGCCGGGCTCGCGAAATCGACGAACCTGGCGGCGATTGTGTCCGCCGCCCACTTGAGGGCGGGGGCCTTTAAGCGGGCCGCAGCCGCCTCGAAGAAGACCAGGAAATGGGTCCAGTTCGACATCCAATGGGCGTCGCCGAAGTCGGGGATCATCCCGGCCGGGCTCATGAGGTGCGTGTAATACTGGGCATAATAGGAGATCTCCGGCGTCTTGAAGAGATCATCCATTTTTCCCATGGCGTCGGCGTAGCCCAGGATGGAGTAGAGCCAGACCCCGTTGTAGATCGTGGCGTCCTCGATCTCCCAATGGCCCCAGTTGTCGTTACCCAAGGCCTGCCGCTGCATCTCCCACTTCGGGGTTTCTGGGTAGTCGGGGAGGGCCCGGACAGCCCAGGCCAGGGACTCGGCCCGGAGCGCGGACCGGTTCATCGGCCCCCACTCCTGGGTCCGAAGGAGGTAGCGCATGCTCTCGGCAATGAGGCCTTCCGCCTTCATTTTCTCTTCCGGCGAGAAGCGGCCGAGGCGGCGCAGCGTGTCGTAGGCCCGGATGTACCTCATGCCCGTGAAGAAATCTGGCAGGGCCGGGACGCCCTCGGCATAGTCCGGCCTGAGCTTGACGGACGATTCAGGGTAGGCGGAGCGGCAATCGCCATAGGAGAGGAGGATGGCCTTGGCCCGGTCGGCGTATTCGGGCTTTTTTTCCTTTTCATAAAGATAGGAATAGATGACGGCCGTTTCCAGGAACCCTCCCGGGGGGCGGTAGCCGAAGACGTTGAGGGGATCGAAGGTCTTCTTCCATTGAGTCAGCACGTCCGCGGAATGCGCGTAGGCCCAATCGGCCGAGGCCCGGGCGTAGGCAAGATACCTGGCCCGGGGGATTGCCTCGGAGGCTCCGGCGGGGGGCGAAAAAGTCATCAGGATCAGAGCCGACAGGAGAAATGTGGCCTTGATGAAAATCCGCTGGTTCATGAGTGATCTCCTCCCCGGTCGGGATATCGACGGGCCCGAGGTCGCGCCCGTAGAGGCCGGATCAAACCTCCGTGTCTTAGAGCAGGACCTGCTTGAGGATGTCCACGAGGCCGAGGGCAAAGTCGATTTCGGTCAAGGGAATGTTTCGGCCCTTGGCCAGCTTGGTGAACCGGCCGTCCTTGTTGCTGTCCTTGGTGACGACGAGGTAATCGGCGAACGGGGCCACCGCGTCGATCATCCGCTCGTTATCGCTGCCGGATGCCCCCCGCTTGGACTCGCCGCCGATATGGACGGCCATGATCAGGATCTTCTTCTGCTTGCAGAAGTCGACGAGCTTCTTGATCCGGGCCTCCTCACTCTCGAGGGTGAGCCCGGAGGCGCCCATGCCCTTCAGGCTGGCCCCGATGGCGAAGATGACCGCCTTGTAGGGCGTCCCGACGGGGAACCTGGCGGTGTCGGTGGTGACTTCGACATGGAAGCCGGGCCCGGACTGTTTCCCGCCCAGGCCGACGCCGGACGCCAGCATGTCTGCCGTGGGGACGTCGCAGTAATCATACTTGATGCCGGCCTCCTCCATGACGATATTGAGGGTCTCGACGTCGGTGCTCTGGCCGGCCGACGTCGTCAGGACGGGGAGTCCGGCCTTGGGAACGGTCTGGGCGGGAGCGGCCGGCGCGGCCAGCAGGGCGAGGCCGGTCGCGAGGATGGTCAGTTTACAAAGGATACTCATGGCATTCCTCCTCAGCGGTTGTCCTTTTTCTCCGGTTCCGACAGGATATCGAAGACCCGAACCGCTTTTTTCCACCAGTCCGGCGTGGCCGGCTTGCCCCGCTCGTAGATCCTTTTCTGGGTATCGTAGAGATAGAGCCGGTTGTACTTGACCAAGAGGTCGTCGCCGAGCTTCCACCAGGCGTCGAGGACCGTCTTGGCGTTGTTCAGGCCGAAGGCCGTCAGGAACTTCGTCGCTTCCGCGGGCTTCTTCTTGTAAAGCTCCAGGGCTTGCCTGTCGATTTCGGGGATCTGGGCGATCGTCTCGCCCTCATACCGCGCCTGGGCGGCCTTGACGTCCTTGATGGCTTCGGAGTAGGCGACCTGGACGTGGAAATCGACATAGTCGGACGCCCAGCGGGCCGAATCGCGGCTGAAGGTCCAATGGTCCCCGACGGCAAAAGACCCCGGCAGCTCCGCAGCCCCTGCGTAGAAGGGCATGTAACAGGCCGTGTCCTGGGACCCGAAGGAGATCCAGACGATCCCTCCGATGGGGCCGGGCAGGGAGGCGCGGCATTGGGTGACCGTGGTGTACTCGGCCCGGCCGTCGTCGATGAGCCGGGTCTGCCGGTAATAGCTGGGGTTCTTGAAAGGCCCGCCGCGGATCCCCTGGACGGGGTCGAAGGGCGTCCCGTAGCTCCGGTCCCGGGTCATGTCCATGACGTCCTGGAGAGATAGTTTGCGGTCCGGCTTGACGGAGAAGGGAAGGTCCATGTTGGGCGTTTCGGGCCTGAGCTTCAGGGAAGGGGCGGAGAGGTCGAAGAACCGCCACAGCCTCTGGATCCGCCCGTTCGTGCTCACGGCGCTGCCCTCCTGCGGGGAGTAGGCCCTCTTCCAATTGAAGGGCTTGCCGCTCTTGGGGTCGTAGAAGCCCATCTCGACCGCGGAGGAGACGACGTTCGGCGACGCGAGGAACATGTCCTTATTGGCCAGGTCGATCTCGCCGATCCGTGATTCGTTGGGACAGACGCTGACCTGGTCGTCGGGCACGCGCTCGGCGCACCAAACGGCCCCGGGCTTGGCACTCTTGGGCGTCCACAACGGCCCCACGGGCAGGATCTCGAGAATCCAGGCCTCGTTCGGGTCGGAGACGGCGAGCATCTCACCCTCGTCGTGGAAGCCGTACCCGTACTTCTCGGCCAGGCTTCCCATGATCTGAATGGCCTCCCTGGCCGTCTTCGCCCTCTCCATGGCGAGAAGGGTCAGCATGGTGAGGTCCAGGCCGGCCGCAGGGGTCGGGTTCGACAGCTTGCGCTGGTTGCCGATCGACGATTCGCCGATAGCCACCTGGTTCTCGTTCATGTAGCCGAACATCCCGTGATGATAGCCGTAGGTGTGCGGGACCTCCGGGATGTCGAATCCGGCGTAATCCTTCTTGACCAGGTCCCACTTGAGACCCTCCGACGGCGGCCAGGTCTTGTACTGGGAAATGTGGAGGATCCGGCGCGTCGAGCCGGGCTTGTGGTCGGCCGCCGGCACGTGACGCCAGGTCCAGTCGCAGATCCCGCAGTCGCAGGTATGAGTAGTCATGACCGAACCGTCGACCGAGGCGTCCTTGCCCACGAGGATGGACGTGCAGGATTCGCGCGGGGCGAGGAGATCGTCCTGAGCGAGTTTCGGCGGGGCCGCTTTCTGGCTGGCGAGGGCCCCGGCCAGAAGGGCCGTGAGGAAGAAGACTCCGGCCAAGGACGGGATTTTTCGAGATTTCATGGATGGCCTCCTTGTCGATGCTTCCCTTGGATCACGGGCCGCCCGCACCGGCGGTCACTTTTTCGCATCGGGCTCCGTCAGGACATCATGGGCCCGGACGGCCCTGTTCCACCACTCCGGGTTGGCCGTGGGGATCCGACCGCTCAGCCGCTTGCCCGCGTTGTAGAGCATGCCATGGTTGTATTTCACCCAGAGGTCGTCCCCGAGTTTCCACCAGGCTTCGATGACGTTCCGGGCGTTTGTCAGACAATAGCCGGTCAGGAAGCGGGCGGCGGCCGCGGGGCTCTTGCGGAACAGCTCCTGGGCCTGCCGGTCTCTCTCCTGGACGCCGGCCACGGCCTCACTCTCCCATTTTCTTTGGGCTTCCCTGACGTCGACGATGGCCGCGTTGTAGGCTACCTGGACATGGAAATCCACGTAATCGAAGGCCCAGCGGGCGGCCTCGCGGTTGAGGACCCAGTGGTCGCCGACGGAGAAGGACTTCGGGATGTCCGTGACGCCCGCATAGAAAGGGATGTAGCAGGACGTATCCTGGGAGCCGAGGGCCACCCAGACAATGCCGCCGATGCTATCCGGGAGCCAGGCCCGGCTTTGGGTGACCGTCGTGTACTCGACGTTCGGGACGCTGATCAGCCGAGTCCCCTTGTAGTAATTCGGGTTCTGGAAGGGGCCGCCCCGGAGGCCGCGGACCGGGTCGAAGGCCGTTCCCTGCGACTTGTCCCGGGTCATGGCCATGACGTCCTCCACGGAGAGCTTCCTGTCCGGCTTCACCGAAAAAGGGAAATCCATGTTGGGAGTTTCGGGGCTGAACTTCCGCGACGGAGCCACGAGGTCGAGGAAGCGCCACAGCCGGGATCGTCGGGGGTCGGTCGCGGCGCTCGCTTCGGCCGGGTTGTAGGCCCGTTTCCAGTTGAACGGTCTGCCGCTCTTGGGATCGTAGAATCCGGCCTCGACCGCGTAGGACACGACGTTCGGCGAGGCCATGAAATACTCCGCATGGGCGAGGTCGATCTCGCCGATGCGCGATTCGTTCGGGCAGACGGAGACTTCGTCGTCGGGAACACGCTGGGCCGCCCAGACGGCGCCCGGCTTGCCGGTCTTGGGCGTCCACAGGGGACCGACCGGCATGATCTCGAAGACCCAAACCTCCTTCGGATCGGCGACGGCCAGCATCTCGCCCGAGTCGTGAAAGCCGTACCCGTACTGCTCGGCCAGGCCCCCCATGAGCTTGATGGCCTCCCGGGCGGTCCGGGCCCGCTCCATGGCCAGGAGCGTGAGCATGGTGATGTCCATGACGCCCGAGGGCGTGGGGTTCGACATCTTGCGCTGGTTTCCTATCGTCGACTCGCCGATGGCCAGCTGCTGGTCGTTCATATAGCCGAAGACGGCATGATGATAGCCGTACGTATGAGGGACCTCGGGGAACTCCAGGCCCGTGAGATCTTTCTTGATCAGGTCCCACTTCAGGCCCTGGGAAGGGGGCCAAGTCCGGATCTGATTGATGTGGTAGATCTTCCTTTTATCGCTGGGCTTGTGGTCCGCGGCCGGCACGTGGCGCCAGGTGAAATCGCAGACTCCGCAATCGGCGGCGTGGGTCGCCATGACCGAGCCGTCCGTCGAGGCCTCTTTCCCCACCATAATGACGGTGCAGTTCTCGAATTCGTCGGCGGCCGCCGGCGCCCCCGCTTTTTCCGGGCGGGAGTGAACGAGTGCCAATCCCGTGACGATGAGGGCCGCGACGAGGACCAGCGCCGGGCCCGGTTTTTTGATCAGAGACATCGGGGTCACCTCCGGAAGATCTATGGTCGATCCGTCAATTCAGGACGATCTTTTTTCGCTCCGCCTTGTCCGGGTTCAGGAAATAGTGCCCAACTCCGTTCTTGACGAGGTCGGCGTATCGCGGGACGTCCCGGACCACGATGGCTTTATCCGGGAACTTTTTTGAGAACTGGCGGAGGATTTCGAGGACGACCGAGCAATGCTGGCCGACCCGCCTCTCCATGGGCCAGCCGGATTCGTCATAGGGGACGAAAAGCTTTTTCCCCCGAGCCAGGCTTAAGAGAAACGGGTCCTTGCCGTCGAGGAGGAGCTTGGTCGTCTTGGGGCCCGTCGGCTGGTCGAGGAAGGGGATGGGCGCCTCGAGGAGGAAGGGCAGCGTTCCGGAGTGGTCGCCGATCTCCCGGTGGGAAAGGCCCCGGAAGCCCGCCGGAGACGGCTCGACGTGACTCTCGAACCCCTCCTTAGCCTTGACGGTCATGGCCGCCAGGGTGGCGATCTTGACGGATTTCTCAGGGGCCACGATACAGTTCGTCACCGGGAACATCGTCTCGGCCCCGTGCATGTCGACGGCCACGTCGACCTTTTCCCTCCGCATGATCTCCATGGCGCCGAACGTGACCCGCTCCATCAGGGGTCCGTCAGGCCGCCCGGGCCAGGTCCGGTTGACGTTCCGGACGTCGATGAAGGACAGGAGCTGCCGGTCGGGATAATGGATGTAGACGTCCGGGTCCGGCCATTGGTCGAGAGGGGAGGCGTCACGGTTCCCGAACCTGATCTTCAGGCCCCCCCAGTCCGTGGGGATTTCGAAATAGAGCGGGTAGCCGTCCCCGGGCCGGGTGTTCCGGCTGCCGCTGTTGTTGAAGAATGGGATGACGTAGAGCGTTCCTTTTTCGACGGTCGCGTTCTCGATGAAGACGAGCGAGGCGAGCAGCCCTTCGGGCTCGTTCGAATGGGTGTCGCCGAGGAGGATGGCTTTCCCTCCCGGTTCCTTCCCTTCGAGGACGAAGACGGACGTGTCGGCCATCGTGCCCTTGAGAGGGGGGCAATAGTCGCTCAGCCTGGCCACGGACGTGACTCCGGGACCTTCGACGACCGGGATGTCAAAATGGCGGTGCCGGTAGAGCGGGGGTCCTCCCCAGATGAGGAGGGCGAGAGCAGCCGCCAAGAACAGAGATTTTAAAAGTCCTTCGCGCTTCATCGGTTCCGCCTATTTCACCCGGAGGAGCCTCAGGATGAGCGGGATCATGACCAGGAGATAGAGGGCGAGGTCGTCCGGGCTCTTCTTTTCCCGGACGAAGTTCCAGGCGAGAAGGGCCAGGAGGAAAGCGCTGATCACATAATAGGCGATCATGACCCAGGACATCCGAACCTCCGGACAATGCCAGGCATCAGGGTCCTCACATGCTCCATCGGACCAGGAAGGCCAGCTTGGAGCTGAAGATGATCATCAGGAGCCCCGTGGCCGTGATGACCAGCCAGGGGATCCAGGTCGATCTCAGAAAATCCCAGTACGAACCGTGGTATCCGGACACCATGTTGCTCAGCCGCCCGATGAGGGCCGTGGGCGGCAGGCCGTCGCCCAGGGGCCAGAGGAGGCTCAGCCCGGCGATGACGACGGTCGCATGATATCCAATGGAGTCCAGGAACCAGACGAGCGGGATGCCGATGATGGCCGCCCCGCCGTAGGTCAGGACCCCCTCGGAAACGGGGATGATGACGGGCAGGAGGATGAAGAGGACGACCAGGGGCGCCGAGATCACGGCGAACGACAGCAGACCCCGGACGCCGGTCGCCGTCATGATCTGCTGGAGCATCCCGACGATGACCATTGTCGAAAGGAGAGGCAGGAGTCGTCGGACGGTGTCCAGGGAAAGGGCCAGGACCGGGAGCTTCCGCGGGCTCAGGGCGAGGGCGACCAGGCCGCTCACCGTGAACTCCAGGGACAGGCCGAGGATGGGGGTCCCGAAGGGCCAGACGCGGCCGGCGATAACCAAGCCGAAGAAGACCGCGAAAGGAACGAGAACCCGCCACCAGGTTATCCCGGCCGGGGCCGCAGGCAACTGGCCGGAGGCTTCGGCGGAGAGCGGGTCTTTCTTCCAGCCGAGAAGGAAGACGGTGAACGCGCCGAGGAGAAGGCAGGGGAGACCCAGGACGAGCTCGAACCCGACGTACGGGATGGCCGTTCCCGCGCACAGGATCATGGCCCAGATGTTCACGGGCGGGGCCGCGGCGCTCAGGCCGGCCAGGATGAAGAGAATCGCGGCGGTCCTTTTTTTCGGGATCCCCAGCCGGCCGAGGGCCATGGCCACCGGAGCCCCGACGACGAGGAGGGAAACGCTGCCGGCCCCGGTCAGGGCGCCCGGGATGAGGACGATGATCATCAGGACGAGGAGGGCCAGGGCGCGTTGGCGGGCGAAGGCCCTGACCGTCGCCGTGACGACATAATTAACGCCGCCCGATTCGTTGACGATGGTCATGAACAGCGTGGCCGTGAAGAAGACGAGGATGACGTCGAGGTACGTGAAGGCCCCTTCGACAAGGTGGCGCCCGAGCTCCCCGGCCGGCGGCGTCCCGGCTAAAGCACCCGCGATCCCCCCGGCCAGGGACGCCGCGAACATGCTCAGCTCGACGGACAAGCCCTTCGTTTTGGCCAGGGCGTAGGCGGCGGCCATGACGGCGAGGATGATCAGGACGTGCGCGGTCATTGGAAGCCTTCCGCATCTTATCGTATTTGGCGAGGCGAGGTCAACGGCTCGGAGAGGTGCGGGGCTCTGGACATTTCCCCGGGCATCATATAGAATATTCGCGGGAAGGGGTCGAAAGGAGTTTCGACCTATGGACACGCCTGGAGCCCCGTCACCGGGAAGATTTCCCATCCTGCCTTCTATCCGTTACAATAGAAACATTAAAGGAGGAATCCTATGCGGTTGACCTCTTGTCCGAGATATCTTATCGCCGTCGCTCTCCTCGTTTTCGTCGTCGGCGCACTGGCGCCGGGATTGAACGCTCAGTACTACGGCCGGAACAAGGTCCAGTACCAGAAGTTCGACTTCAAGATCATGAAGACCCGGCATTTCGACATCTATTTCTATCTGGAGGACGAACAGACCGTCAAGCTCGCCGGCCTCATTGCCGAGCGCTGGTACTCGCGCTATTCCCGGATGTTCAATTATGAGCTGCGGACGCGTCAGCCCCTGATCCTCTACGGCAGCAGCCCCGAATTCCAGCAGACCACCGTCATCTCGGAGCTGATGGGGGAGGGGACGGGCGGAGTCACGGAGTCCTTCAAGCGGAGGATCGTCCTTCCCTATGGCGCCTCGCTCTATGAGACCGACCATGTCATCGGCCACGAGCTCGTCCACGCTTTCCAGTACGACATCATGGCCCAGGGGCACTCCGACGCCGCCCGAGTGAACGAGCAGAACCTGCGGATCCCACTCTGGTTCATCGAGGGGATGGCCGAATACCTCTCCATCGGGCCGGTCGACCCCAACACCTCGATGTGGATGAGGGACGCCGTCCGCCGCAAGGACCTGCCGGCGATCAATAAGCTCGACAATTCCTATAAATACTTCCCCTACCGCTGGGGTCAGGCCCTGTGGGCCTACATCACCGGACGCTGGGGGGACGAGGTCATCGGCAAGATGATGAAGTCCGTCGGCCGGACCGGGGACTACGAGGTCATCCTCGAGGGAGTCCTGGGGATCAAGCTCAAGCAGCTCTCGGCCGACTGGCACAAATCGATGCAGGACGCCTACAACCCGCTCCTTGAAAAGACCCAGAGCACGGACAAGTTCGCGAGGATCCTCATCAAGGGGACGGACAACAGCATGTACAACATTTCCCCGGCCGTCAGCCCGGACGGCAAGGAGATGGTCTTCATGTCCAGCCGGGACCTCTTCTCCATCGACATGTTCCTGGCGGACGCCGAGACCGGCCAGGTCAAGAGGAAGCTGATCTCGACGGCCCTCGACCCCCATTTCGAGAGCATCGAGTTCATCCGATCGACCGGGTCGTGGGACGCCAAGGGCGAGAAGTTCGTCTTCGGCGGGGTCACCAAGGGGCGGCCCGTCCTGACCATCCTCGACATGAAAAAGGACAGGGTCGAGAAGGAGATCCCCTTCAAGGAGCTCGGCGAGATCCTGAGCCCCTGCTGGTCGCCCGATGACCGCTATATCGCTTTTTCGGCCCTGGCCGGCGGCGTCACCGATATCTTCATCTACGATCTCGAGCACAACGTCCTGAAACAGATGACCCGCGACGTTTACGGCGACCTCCAACCGGTCTGGTCGCCCGACGGGAAGAGGATCGCCTTCGTGACCGAAAGGTTCACGACGAACCTGGAATGGGTCGATATCGGCCATTATGAGCTGGCCCTCATGGACGTCGAATCCGGCCAGATCCAGAAGGTCCTGGCCTTCCCCAACGGCAAGAACATCAACCCCCAGTGGACGGCGGACTCCAAGGGGCTCTATTTTCTTTCAGACCAGAACGGCAAGACCGATCTCTACCGGATCGACCTGGATTCGGGGAAGATCTTCCAGGTCACGAACCTTTACACGGGCATCAGCGGGATCACGGAGCTGAGCCCCGCGATCACGCTGACGCAGGCGGGCCGGATCATCCTCAGCACGTACGAAGGGAATTTTTTCTCGATCTCGGTCATTGCCGACCCGACCGTGCTGGCCGGCCAGTCCTTCCTGGCCCAATTCGACCGCAACCCCGCCCTCCTGCCGCCGCGGACCCAATCCGAGGGTTCCCTCATGGGGCTCCTCAAGAACCCCCTGTTCGGATTGCCCAAGGACACGAATTTCGCGGTCTCCCCGTACAAGTCCAAACTGGCCCTGGATTACGTCACGCCGCCCTCGCTGGCCATCGGGGTTGACCGGTACGGGACCTACGGCGCGGGAGGGATCTCCGCGTACTGGAGCGACATGCTGGGCACGAACACGGTCATCACGACCGCGATCACGGGCCCCCAGATCATCGATACTTCCGGTGTCGTGGCCTACCTCAACAGCAAGAACCGCCTGAACTGGGGAATGGCCGCCCAGCGGATCGTCTATCCTTATCCTTATTATAACATCTATGATGACACGACCACGTACGGCGAACCGGCCATGGTCGAACAGGAGTTGGTCTACCGGATCATCAACTACGACGTTTCCGCCTTCGCCTCCTACCCCTTGAGCTCCGCCCAGCGGATCGAATTGAGCGCCGGTTACCGCCACATCGGATTCAGCCAGACGCTCTACACCTGGGCCTATTCCTATGCCACGGGGTACGAGATCTTCTACAGCAAGACCCACCCGGAATCGCAGCCGGGGCTCGGCTTCGGCTACGCCACGGCCGGGCTTTATTATGACACGGGGATCTTCGGGGCGACCAGCCCCATTATCGGCCAGAGCTACGGCCTGGCCGTGTCCCCGGCTATCGGCAACATCAATTTCACGACGGTTTCAGCCGATTTCCGGAAATATTTCCTGCCGGTCAAGCCGTTCACCCTGGCCTTCCGGGCTCTTCACGTCGGCCGGTACGGCAAGGACGCCGGGGATGATCGCTTTTATCCTTACTATATCGCCTACTGGGACCTCGTCCGCGGCTACGAGTCCTTTCCCAGCAATTCGACATTCGACTATTTTCGACTCTTCGGCAGCAAGATGATCGTCGCCAACGTCGAGCTCCGTTTCCCGCTCTTCAGACTCCTCGGCATTGGCAAAGGCTATTTCGGGGCCTGGCCCCTGGAGTTCTACGGGTTTTATGACGCCGGCATTGCCTGGGCCGACCAGCCGGGATACTGGTGGGGAGGAACGACGAATGCGGACGTCAGGCCCTGGTTCGCAGGCGGGAACCGGAAGCCGATCACCAGCACGGGCATCGGTCTCAGGACCAATCTTTTCGGCATGCTGGTCATCGGCCTCAACTATGTCTACCCGATCCAGCAGACTCCTCCGGAGGCGCGGCGCTGGCACTTTCAGTTCAGCATCAGCCCGGGATTCTAAAAGGATTTTCGATTCTATCGGAGGGGATGTCCGCAGAGGACATCCCCTTCTTTCTTTCCAGCCGGGGGTCAGGCTATGTTTTCGTAAGCCAGGGGATCAATGCGTTCGTCCGGCGGGCATACTCCTCGAATTCGGCGTTCCCCCGGTATTTTTTCTCGAGCAGAGGGACGCCTGAGACGAAGCGGAGCAGGAACGTAATGAGCAGGGGGCTGGCCGCGGTCAACCAGCCGTTCCTGGTCAAAAGGGCGAGACCGAAAATTCCCCACCACATGACGGCTTCCCCGAAATAGTTCGGGTGCCGCGTGTATTTCCAGAGGCCGGATGTCATGATCTTTCCTCTGTTGGCCGGGTCCTTCTTGAATCGCGCGAGCTCGCGGTCGGCAACCGACTCGAAGACAAAGCCCGTGAGCCAGACGAGGGCGGCCGCAAGGTCCAGCCCGCCCAGCCCTTTCTGGTGCACGGAATTAACCAGGATGACGGGCAGGCTGATGACAAGGAGAAAGACGCCTTGGAGGATGAAGACCTGAAGATAGCTCCTCGGGACAAACGACCGTCCCCATTTCGCCCGCCATTCCGCATACCGATAATCTTCGCCCCGCTTGCGGTTCCTGGAGAAGATATGAACGGCCAGCCGGACCCCCCAGAGAAGGACCAGGCCTGAGACAAGGATCTGCCTGGCGGCGTATTCGTTCCGCCGGACGAGAGTCAGAACGGCCAGGAGGACGAAGCCCAACCCCCAGGCGATGTCCGCTACGGAATTGTCTTTCCTGAGAAGGGCCAGGATGAACCAGGCCGTCATGTAGAGCCAGGCCGTGAGGGCGCAGAGGAAAAGAACGTGTTCCATTCTCTCGATCTCCTGCGGCGCCGGCCCGGGGCGCTCATTCGAACATCAGGCAGATGCCGACGACCCCGATGCCGTTATGGACGCCGATGACGGGGGAGATATCCATGATGAAAGCGGGCTTCCGGCCGAGGACCGGGCCCAGCTCTTTGGCGTAGCGCAGGGCGCGATAGGGGTTCTGGGCGTGGACGATGGCGTAGTTCCAGACCTTCTGACCCGCGGCTTCCCGGCGGATCATGCCGACGATCTTGGTCATGTTCCGGCGGCGGCTGAAGGACTTGCCCAAGGCCACGGCCCGGCCCTCCTCATCGAGGGAGATGATGGGCTTGATATTGAGGAGCCCGGCCAGAAGGCCCTTGAGGGGGCTCACCCGGCCGCCGCGGACCATGTATTTCAGGGTCCGGATATCGACCCAGAGCTTGGCCTTGGCGATCCAGCTCTCGGCCAGGAGCGCGATCTCCTCTGCGCTCAGGCCGCCGCGGATGGCCTCGGCCAAGCGCAGGACGATCAGCCCCTGGCAGGCCGAAAGCTGCCGGGAATTGACGACCAGGATCTTGTCCGGGCCGAGCGATTCCCGGACGGCCAGGGCCTGCCGATATAGCCCGGTGAGCTTGTCCGAGATGGTGACGACCAGGACCCGCTCATAATGTCCCGCCAGGAATTCGAGGAGCCTTTTCACCGTCTCCGGAGACGGCTGGGCGCTTTTCGGAACGTCCCGGCTCATCTTCAGCTGCGTGTAAAACTCGTCGGGAGTAATCGTGACCTTGTCCAGATAGAGGCTGTCTCCGAAGGACAGGGTGAACGGGATCATGTGGATCTGATGTTCGTCAAGGATCTCGCCGGGCAGGTCGCAGGCCGAGTCCGTCACCAGGGCGACCGGCGACTGTCTCCGGTGGGCGGCTTCGTACTGGCGCAGCATGTCGTCGGCCTTGATCTCGGCGATCGCCCCGAACTCGCGGAGCTTGGCGAAAAGGCCCGCGGGCGAGTCGGTATGGACGTGGAGGCGGACCTTGGACCGGGACCCGGCGACGATGGCCGATTCGCCGGCCGCCCGGACCGCGCCCCGGACGGCGTCGATGTCGATCCCCTCCCCGGTGATCAGGGCCTCGGAGCAGTATCTTTTCGTCACGGAGCTCCGGCTCGCGTGGGCCTCCGCGAGGATGGGAAGAGGGGCGGTTTCGACCCTGATGATGTCCTTGATGTCGCCCTTCCTGATGAAGTTGACGACGCCCTCGAGGAAGTCGAAGAAGCCCTTGGCCCCGGCATCCACGACGCCGGCCTTGGCCAGGACCTCCAGCTTTTCCGGCGTTTCCCTGAGAGATTTCTCGGCGATATGAAGGGAGTAGGAAAGGAGCTCAGCGAAATCGGTCATTTTCAGGCGCTGTTCGTAAACGGCCTCGGCCCAGTCGTGGAGGAGCGTGATCATCGTCCCTTCGACGGGAGTCAGGATGGACTGTCGGGCATGATGAGCGGCCCGCCGGACCAGTTCGGCGAAGCGGCGGGGCGAGAGTCGGGCCTCATCGCGGGCCTCCTGACTGAGGCCGTAGACGAACTGGGCGAAGATGAGCCCCGAATTGCCTCGGGCCCCGGTCAGGGCCGCGTCGGCGATCGAGCCGAGGGTATGATGGGCCGACCGGAAAGCCCGGGCCCGCTGGGCGATGGAGCGCATGGTCGATGCCAGGTTCGTGCCGGTGTCGGAATCCGGCACCGGAAAGACATTTATCTTATCGAGGTACTGCTGGTCCCGCATGACGGCCCGGCCGCCGGCGAGAAAGGCATAGTAGAGCCTTTTTCCGTCGAGATACTTGATCTTCATCGGTCCCCAGGCTTTCCGCTACGACACCCATATTAACATATTATTTTATCAAAGGGGACTGTAGGCTCGGGTCGCGCGTCACAGCTCCTTGATGAAGATATCCTTGAAATAGACGGGCGAGAGGCTGTCGTGGTTCTGGAGCCCGATATAACCCTCGGAGGCGAAGTCCTTGACCTTTCCCCGAGGCGCCGCCTCCCAGTCCAGGACGGGCTTGCCGTTGAGCTCGACCTGCAGGCGCTTCCCCTTGAAGATGATCTTGAAATGGTTCCACTCTCCAGTCGGCCTGGAGGCGCTGAGTTTCGGTGCCTCGGCGTCGTAGGCGGCCCCGGTCGCGTGGATGCCCTGCTCCGTATCTTCGATCTGGATCTCGAAGGAATGATAGATGTAATCGTCGCTCGTCGGAACGTCCGGGACCCGGACGAAGACGCCGGAATTCGTGTCATTCCGGGAGCACTTGAAGTCCAGCTCGAGGACGAAATCCCTGAATTTTTTTGCACTGTACCAGAGGAGGCCCATGCCGCCCTGAGATTTCAGGACGCCGGTCTTCTGGTCGACCTCGAAATAGCCGGGGCCGTAGTGGTTCCAGCCGTGCTTCTCGTAGGCGCCGCTGGACCGCTTGAAGAGCTGCTCGTAGCCCTGGTAGTAGGTGACGCTTTTCACGAACTCGATACTCTTGCGGATGGCCGGTTCGGGGGTCATGACCTCCTCTTCGTTCTCGTACTCCATGGTCAGGTAACCGTCAAAATCCTGGAGGGTCAGCTCGGCCAAGATGTCCCTGACTTTGGCCTTGCCGGAGCCCCAGGCCACATCTTTCGCCGACGGTCCCTGGCCGAAATCGCTCCTGTCCTTGAGATGGAGGTCCAGGATCCTGCCCTGAAGAAGACGCAGGCACTCGACCGGGTTGAGGCCTTCCCGCATCCAGTGCCCCGTGTCGGCGCAGACCCCGATCCGCTCGTCACGACCCTTGAGATGGTCGAGGGTGGTCGTCGGCCAGGCGTATTTGGCCGGCCGGGGATGGTTGTGGATAGCCGCCCGGAGATCGTATTCCTGTAAGAGTTTCTCGAGCAGAGGGAAGGCTTCGTCCTGCGGCTCGCAGACGACGGTCCGGATGCCCATTTTCCTGGCGAAATCGAAGACCTTCCTCATGCTGGCCTCGGTCGTCCCGATATCGACGACGCCGTAGGCGACGACAGAGAGGCCGGCCTCGCGGAGCTTGGCTTGGGCGGCCCTCATGGCGGCTTCGGACATGCCTTCGCCGAAGATCGCTTCCGGGTCGCCGTTGCCGAGCAACTGGCCGGGGAAGGCCTGCAGATATTTCACGCCCAGGGCTTGGACCTTGTCGACGGTCTCGAAAAAGGTGTATTTCCGGAAGGTCCAGCCCTGGACCGCGATCGGGAACGGCTTGATCCGGACATCGAGGTAATCCGTGTTCTTGACCTGGGTGACGATGTCCTGGGGGATGATCTCCGCCCGGGCCGTTCTTTTTTGGGCCGACTGGCCGGGCGATGAAACGGCGACGGCTAGGATCACGAGACAGAGTGCGGTGATACTCTTCATGGCTTCTCCTTATTTCCTTTTTCTCGGGTTCCACCGGCCTTGGGCGACCGCCGGGATGAAAGTCTCAAGGTCCGGAGGAGGGAAGGGGACGGTCCGGTCCTGCTCGGCGCTCATGTAAGCGGCCATCAGGAGCTCGGTGACGTTAAGGCCGTCGCTGAAGTTCTCCTCCGGTCTCTTCCCGGCCAGGAACGCCCGGACCATGTGGCGGTTCTCGGCGGTGTAGCCGTATTCGGTCTCCTCGGAGCTGACGACGGGCATCAGCCCGACCTCGGCGTTTTGCTTCTCGACGAGGTCCTCTCCCGCTTCGCCCCGGACGTTCCGGCTGAAAAAGATTTTGAGGCCCGCGTCCAGGGTGTTGATGGCCAGGGAATACTCGGGTCCGAGGAGCTCCAGGGAAAGCCGCAGCCCGGCGCCGACATAGCACCAGGAGGTCGTCGTTTCGACGACCAGGGGCCGACCGGACTTGTCCCGATACTCGATGAGGGAGCGGGCGAAGTCCTCGGCGGGCCTCTTGAGATAATCGGTTTTCCCGCCGGATTGATCCGCCAGGATCTTGGCGTATTTGGGGTCCTGCCACTTGAGGCAGGAGGCATAGGCCGTGACCTTGACGGGCTTGAGAGCATCCCGGGGTGCCCCCGGGGGGGTGAGCATGAAGCGCGCCTCTTCGACGGAGTGGCACATCATGTCATTGAGGACGCCTCCGCCCTGGAGGGTTCCCTCCCAGAACCAAGGCATGTGCGGTCCGCTGTGCTCCTCGGCGGCCCGGGCCAGGTAGGGCGGTCCGCAGAGACTGGCCCCGCGGGCCCAGACGATTTCCCGGCCCCTGGTCACGGCCGGAGAAAAGACCTGGTTCTCGAGATAGCCGTCGAGGAGCCCGGCCTTCCGGGCCAGGGTCAGCATGGCCTTGGCTTCGCCGACGTTCCGGCCCAGGGGCTTCTCGCAAGCGACACCGATAAGCTCGCCCTTGCCCTTGAGGACGGCCTGGGCGATCTCATCCATGACCTCGAGGCGGGTGTAGTTCGGCGAGCAGATCCAGACCGCGTCGATCCTGGGGTCGGCCACCATGGCCGTCAGCGACTTGTGGACACGGGCCTCGCCGACACCGAGGCTCTTCGCCAGGCCGGCCGCCTCGCGGGCCCTCTTGTCGTCGGGGTCGACGATCCCCAGGATGTCGGCGTCCCGGACGCCGACCCAGGAGCGGATGTGAAAGCGGGAGATGAAGCCCCCGCCGACGAAACCGATGCCGAGTTTGTCTTTCTTTTTCATGGTTTCCTTTCGTTCAGGCGGACACGCGCCGAGTTTCAGAACCCTGCCGGACTCCCGATCTCATCAGGCCGACGTCTCAGCCGCCGGGGCCTGCTTTTTTTCGCGGAAGAAGACCAGGAAGACGACGAGGCAGAAAAGCGTCAGGGCCGTCGGGACGAGGAATGTCCCCCTCCAGTTGATGGCTTTGACGGCCTCGCCGGCCGCGTTGACGGTCGTCGACGTGAACAGGTTCTGGATCCAGCCGCAGAACAGGCTCCCTACGAAGTTGCCGAAGCCGAGGATGATGATCGCGATCAGCCCCTGGGCAGAGTGACGGATGTCCTTGGGGGCGATGCTGTCGACGTAGATGTAGGCGGCGGTGAAGAAGAAGACGTAGCAGAAGCCGTGGAGGGCGAGCGAGGCGATGACGAGCCACGACGGCGTGCCGATGACGAAGATGATGTAGCGGATCGGCCAGGCCAGGATCCCGAGGATCAGGGTCCTCCGCATGCCGTATTTTTGGAGGGCCCAGGACAACAGGAAGGCCATGACGAAGATCTCGGCGATCTGGGCGACGGTCATGACCGCGGAGACGTATTTCTGGCTGACTCCGATCCCAGCCGAAGTGAGGAAGGGGGACGTCAGGACATAGTAGAACTGGAGCTCCGTGGCCACGACGAAGGAGATGACCGAGAAAATGGCGAAGTTCCGGTCCTTGAACATCTTGAGAGCTTCGAGGAAAGCCCACGGCTTGGCTCCCTCCTTCTGGGGAGGCGTATGGGGCAGGCCGAAGGAAACGACGCCCATGAGCAGGGAAAAGATCCCGGCCAGGAGGAGCGTGTCTCCCTTCATGGCGATGCCCTCGGGCGATTTGGCCAGGGCCCGCCAGCCGGCCAGGGCCCAGCCCGCGGCGATCCAGCCGATGGACCCCCAAACGCGGATGGCGCCGAATTCCTTCTCGGAGCTCTTAAGGTTGACGAAGGCGATGGAGTTGGTCAGGGCCAGCGTCGGGGCGTAGACGAGGCAGTAGAGGAGCATGAGCCACATCATGGGGGTGAAGGCCGTGATGTTGGCGATGAGGATGAGGACGACCCCGCCGGCGAGTTGGAGGACGGCGATAACCTTCTGGGTCGGGAAATAGCGGTCGGCGAACTGCCCGCCGACGAAGGGCGAGATGATGGTCGCGAGGGGGAGCAGGCTGAAGATGAGACCCAGCTGGACCCCGCTGAAGCCCAGGTTGTTCTGGAGATAAGCGGAGAGCACGGGCGCCCAGGAGCCCCAGATGGCGTACTGGAGAAACATCATGGCCCCGAGCCGGAATTTGACGCTCATGAAACCTCCTTTTTTGCCTCTACATACCTTAATTGGAGCGGCCCTGTCAACAGACGGGAAAAGCTATTCGAAGCGGCCGATGATGGTTTTATTCTGGGCGTTGCAGATGTCCTTGCCTTCGGGCGTGAAGAGAAAATCGATCCGGCTCCTGTAAAAATCGGCGATCCTGCCCCGGACCATTTTCAGCATGGAGTTCAGGAGCTGGTTCTTGTCGCTGAAAGGCTCCCCGACGACGGCCACGGCGGCCGGAAGCCATCGGCCCGGGAATGTCCCGCCGCGAGGCCCTCCTTCCCGGAATGCGCTGATCTCGGCCTCGAGCAGCCTCAGGACGGCCTCCTGGCCTTGCGGCGTCCGGACGGCCAGACCTTTCTCCCTAAGCCAGCGGCCGATCGCCTCCTTGTTGGGCACGAGGAGGGCGACGGTGTAGGGGGACTGGTTGTTGTACAGCATGAGCTGCTCGATATAGGCAGAATGGTCGCAGATCTCCTCTTCGATGACCTCCGGGCTGTATTTTTCGCCGTCGTTCCCGATGAGAAGGCTCTTCACGCGGCCCAGGACATAAAGAAAGCCGTCCTCGTCGACATGGCCGATGTCGCCCGTATAGAGCCAGCCGCCGCGAAGGGTTTCTCTGGTCGCCTTCTCGTTCTTCCAGTAGCCGGCCATGACGTTCTCGCCCCGGACGACGATCTCCCCCCTCTCGCCGGCCGGGAGAGGGGCGCCGGATTCGTCGCAGACCTTCAGCTCCAGGCCCGGGGCGATCTTGCCTGACGAGCCCAGCTTGTGGGCCTTCTTGCTGTTCGAGGAGATTACGGGGGCCGCTTCCGTCAACCCGTAGCCCTGGAACATGGGGATCCCGAGGGCATAAAAAAAACGTTGGAGCTCGATATCCAGGAGGGCGCCGCCGCCGATGAAGAATTCGAGCCGGCCGCCGAAATTGTCCCTGATCTTCTTGAAGACGATCCTGTCAAAAAGGAAATAGAGCGGCTTTCCGAGCTTCCGGAGCCCCCGGCCCCTGTTCCAGCCCTCGGCGTTGTAGCCGTAAGCCAGCTTCAGGCCTCTCTTGAACAGGGCCTCGACCGCTGGCCCCTTATCCCGGACGCCCCGTTCGATCCCCTTACGGAACGTCTTGGCGAAGGCGGGGACGCTGAACAGAAAGTGGGGCCGGATCTCCTTGATGTTGACGGGCACGTTCTTCAGGGTTTCCAGGAAGGTCCGGCCGATCTCGACCGAGGCCATGGAAGCCCCGCTTTTCATCAGGGTGTAGATCCCGGCGGTATGGGCGAACGCGTGGTCCCATGGGAGGTACAGGAGGGAGACATAATGTTCGGGACACTCCACCAGCCCCCGGGATTGGTCGATATTGGCCGTGTAGTTGAGGTGCGTCAGGATGATGCCCTTGGGGTCAGCCGTGGTCCCCGACGTGTAGCAGATATTCGCGATATCGCTTTCCTTGATGGAGCGCCATGTCCCGTCGATTCCCTGCGGTTCGTCCCTGAGATATTCCTCGCCTCTCCTGAGGACGTCTCCCCCGAGGACCTCGCCGGGCTCCAGGGCCGGCATTTCGTCCAGGATGATCGTTCGCTCGAGATCGGGAAGATCTTTCTTGACCCGCCGGATCTTGCCAACCTGGGACCCGGAGACGATGACGATCTTGCTGCCCGAATGGGCCAGCCGGAACTTGAGGTCCGAGAGCTCGTCGACCTTGACGGAGATGGGCACGTTCGCGGCCCCGTTGTAGAGAATTCCGAGCTCGCTCATGATCCAGCCCTTCCGTCCTTCGGAGATGAGCGCGGCCCGGTCCCCCTTGGCGAGGCCCAGGCTCCTGAGCCCGACGGCGAAGGCATGAACGAGCCGGTGCATTTCTGCGTAAGTCGTCCCCTGATAGCGACCGTCCCTTTTTTCCCACATCAGGACGTTCGACGGATAGGCCCGGACGCTGTCCTCGAAGAGCTGAGGGAGAGTCCGTTCCGCCATGTCCGCCTTCCTCGCCGGATAGAGTGCTCTCATGCTACTTCCGGCCATAGAAAAAGTCAAAGCCGCGGGCCCCTGGGAAAGAGAGGGCTTTCCATTTCTTGCCGCATGAACGATAATCCCGAAGGGGACGCCCGGGCGGGGCCCGCGGCGGCGATCGTTCAGGACAGGAGGTGAGCATGGCCGGACGGAGAGGATGGTGGACCGGAATCTGCCTCGCGGGCCTGGTCGTGTCCACGGCGGCCGCCGAAACCTACAGGCTCCCCCAGGATGTCCTCAGGGACAAGATCCGGGGGGGCTGGGCCGGCAAGGTCATCGGCTGCACGTACGGGGGTCCCACGGAATTCCGCTTCCAGGGAACGATCATCCAGGACTACCAGCCGCTCGCCTGGAGCGGCCAGGCCATCCCATCGTCTTTCAAGAACTCGCCGGGGCTCTACGATGATGTCTATATGAACCTGACGTTCGTCGAAGTTTTCAGGCAGGAAGGCCTCGATGCCCCGGCCCGGTCGCTGGCCAGGGCCTTCGCCAACGCCCCGTATCCCCTCTGGCACGCCAACCAGATGGCCCGGGCCAACATCGAGCGCGGGCTCGCGCCGCCCGTCTCAGGCGATTGGCGGAATAACCCGCATGCTGACGACATCGACTTCCAGATCGAAGCCGACTTCGCGGGGCTCATGTCGCCGGGCATGGTGTCCGTAGCGGCCGAGATCTGCGACCGGGCCGGCCATATCATGAACTCCGGAGACGGCTGGTACGGCGGCGTCTACGTCGCGGCGATGCACGCCCTGGCGTTCGTTTCCGACAATATTGAACACATCGCGAGCGAGGCCCTCAAGGTCATTCCTGAGGCCAGCCGCTTCCATGCCGTCATGAGCGATGTCCTCCGCTGGCACCGGGAGAGCCCGGGGGACTGGAAAGAGACCTGGTTCAGAGTCCAGAGGAAGTGGTCCGAGGACATCGGCTGTCCGGAGGGGGTTTTCTCGCCTTTCGACATCGATGCCAAGATCAATGCGGCCTGGGTCCTCATCGGCCTCCTTTATGGGGACGGCGATTTCGGACGGACCCTGGAGATCAGCGCCAGGTGCGGGGACGATTCCGACTGCAACCCGGCCACCGCCGGCGGCATCCTGGGGACGGTCCTGGGGTTCAAGAAAATCCCGGGGATCTGGAGATCCGGGCTCGAAGCCGTCGAGGGAGCCAGATTCCCGTACATGGATTTCAGCCTGACGGACGCTTGCGGCTTTTCCTTCGAGCAGGCCCTGGGTATGGTCAAGAAGAACGGGGGAAGGGTCCAGGGCGGGGAAGTGATCATCAGCGCCGGAGACATCCGCCCGGTCCGGCTCGAAGTCAATTTTCCCGGGCTTCGCCCGACCGAAAAGATGGAGCTTGCCGTGGGCTTGAAGAAGGAATACGAGCTTGAGTTCGAAGGGACAGGGATCGTGGTCGGCGGGGAAGCGAGACGGATAGGCCAGGACGAGCATGTATTCCAGGCGGAGATCCAAATGGATGGTAAGCCTGTTGAGACCTACGACCTCCCGACCGACGAGCACTGGCGGCGGGACCCGCTTTTCTGGGCCTACGGCCTGGCGCCCAGGAAGCACAGGATGTCCGTCAGGGTCCTGAATCCTACGGACGGCGCGGAGCTCATCCTCCGGTCCGTGGTCATCTACGGAGCCGACAGGCCGGGGAGATGAGCGGTTGGACATGAAGGTGTGGAGGCGTTTGACCGGTTTCCGTGTCTCTTTTATCCTTGATTTTATCAAGGACGCATCGACCGATCGAGGCCCCGCCGGACGGGGCGGAGATAAAGTCGTTTCATGATCATAAGGACACGAGGAGCATGAAGGAACGGCGACGGGACCCGAGGACCAAGGAAGAGAACAAGGTCATCCTCAGCCCGGTCCCCGGCGGCGGCCCTCAGGCGGACAAGAAAGAAGTCTATTATTGCCTGACCAAGGACCTTTCCATCGGCGGGATCAGGATCATGACGAACGCTCCGCTCGCGGTCGGGTCCCGGGTCAAGGTGGAGATCAGCCTGACGAAATCGCGTAAAAGCATCCAAGCCCTCGCGGAGGTCCGGTGGGTCAACGCGCTCATCGGGGAAGAGGTCTATGACATGGGGCTCGAATTCGTCGGGATCGACTCCGAGACCGAACTGGTCCTGATCGACCACGTCTACGGAAAAAGCCCCCCCAAGACCTGAGGCTGGCTGGGCTTGCTTTTCCCGCCCGCCTGAGCTAAAAAGAACTCATCTTGAATCCGCCAAAGGAGCACCCATGTCCCGATTCCTCATCTGGATGGCTGTCCTGGTCTTGGGAGTCACGGTGTCGGCCGCCGTCGTGCCGGCAAGCGTGGAGACGGCGGCCCAGAAGGAAGCCCGGATGAAGTGGTGGACGGAGGCCCGGTTCGGCATGTTCATCCACTGGGGGCTCTACGCCCTCCCGGCCCGCCACGAATGGGTCAAGAACCGGGAGAGGATCACGGACGAGGCCTACCGGAAATACTTCGACCATTTCGATCCCGACCTCTACAACCCGGCCGAATGGGCCCGGGCGGCCAAGAACGCGGGCATGAAGTACTTCGTCGTGACCGCCAAGCATCACGAAGGGTTCTGCCTCTGGGACTCCAAGCTGACGGATTACAAGGCCCCGAAGACGCCCGCCGGGAAAGACCTCCTCAGGCCGCTCGTCGAGGCCATGCGGGCCGAAGGCCTCCGGGTCGGGTTCTACTACTCGCTCCTAGATTGGCACCACCCGGAGTACACCGTCGACCTCTATCATCCCATGCGCGACGACAAGGAATTCACGGCCGGAGCCAAGGGCCGTGATTTCGGCAAGTATGTGGACTACCTGTTCGGCCAGGTCAGGGAGCTCCTGACGGACTTCGGGAAGATCGACGTCCTGTTTCTGGATTATTCGTTCCCCGAGCCGGACGGGAAAGGCCGGAACGAGTGGCGGTCGGAGAAGCTGATCAAGATGATCCGCGAGCTTCAGCCGGGGATCATCGTCAACGACCGGCTGGACCTCCTCGACGTCCCGGGCGGCTGGGACTACCGGACGCCCGAGCAGTTCATGCCCAGGGAATGGGTCCAGGCCGAGGGCCGGCAGGTCCCGTGGGAGACCTGCCAGACGTTTTCCGGCTCCTGGGGATACTATCGGGACGAGTCGACCTGGAAATCCGTCCGGCAGCTCATCGTCATGCTCGTCGAAACGGTCAGCAAGGGAGGCAACCTCATTCTCAATGTCGGGCCGACGGGCCGCGGGACTCTCGATCAGAGGGCTCTTGACCGCCTTCAGGGCATCGGCCAATGGATGAAATCGAACGGGCGATCGGTCTACGGCTGCACCCAGGCGCCCGGGGAATTCCCGGTGCCTCCGAATTGCCTTCTGACCTGGAACCCCGCCACCAAACGCCTTTATGTCCACGTCCTCGAATGGCCCATGGGAATCCTGCATCTGGACGGGTTCGCCGGGCGGGTCGCCTACGCCCAACTCCTCCACGACGCCTCCGAGGTCGCTTTCAGTGAAAAGGCGGTGGAGGTCGGCTTCCTGCCCGGCAAGGGGGGAGAGGAGCAAAAGAATACGGTGACGCTGAGGCTTCCTGTCCAAAAGCCCGACGTCGAGGTGCCCGTGATCGAGATCTTCCTTAAATAAGGGGGACGGCCATGAAAAGGGCGGTCGGCATCATCCTCTTCGTTTCCCTGATGGCCCTGCCGATCAGGGCCGAAACCAAGAACTATTATTTTCCCGAAGTCCGGGTCGGGGTGGCGATCGGAAAGGACGGGTCGTTTCTCGTCGATGAATTCCGGACCTACGAGTTCCGGGGAAACTTCTCCTGGGCTAACCTCCAGATCCGTCTTTCCGTAAGCCGGATGGGTCGGAGCTACGGGGCATCGCTCAGCGATTTCGCCGTGAGCGACGAGGGCGGCCGGCCGCTGAGGGCCGAGACGTCATTGAATAATGGTCTGTTCTCGGCTAAATGGTTCTATTCGGCCCGGAACGAGCGCCGGACATTCCATATCCATTATAAGTTGGGAAACGGAATCCGAAGCTACCCCGACGTCACCGAGCTCTACTGGCAGGTCATCGGCGACGGCTGGAGCCGGCCAACCAAGAAGGTCTCGATCGAGGTCCGGCTGCCCGAGCCGCTCCCGAGCAAGGCCGACCTCAGAGTCTGGGGGCACGGCCCCCTGACCGGCTGGGCGGAGGTGATGGACGAAAGGACCGCCCGTTTCTCGGCCGTCGATGTCCCGTCCCGGCAGTATGTCGAGATCCGTGTCGTTTGGCCGTCGGGCGTCGTCTCGGGCGTCCCGGCATCGGGGGAAAGCCTGGGATCCATCAAGGAGGAAGAGGCCCGCTTCGTCCAGGGGACTATCGAACGGGTCCAACGCACCCGGGAGGAACAGGAGAGGAACAAGCAGAAGTGGCTCAAGATTCTCGGGATCTGGGGAGTGTGGCAGATCGTCGGACCCCTCCTCTGGCTTCTTTTCTATTTCCGGACGTGGTCGAACATCGGAAAGGATTACAGGTTTGACGGCCTCCCCGAGTATATCCGGGAACTCCCCTCGGACCTGCCGCCCGCCTTCGTCCAGGTGCTCCTGCGCGAGGGGCGCGGGATCACGCCGGCCGCCTTCACGGCCACTATCTTCGACTTGGCCCGCCGCGGCTGGATCGGGATGGAGGACAGGACCGTGGAAAAGCAGGGCCTCTTCGGGTCCAAGGAGAAGGTCGAGACCCGCCTCACCCTGAGGAAGGATTTCGACAACGATCCGACCCTGAGGCCCTATGAGCATGACCTCCTCGACCTTCTCTTCGGCAAGCTCGGCCAGCCCGGCGAACGCAAAGGGTCCTCCCTGACGCTGGACAATCTCAAGGATTATCTGAGAAAAGAGCCCCAGGAATTCCAGAAGTGGTATCAGGCCTGGGGCAAGGATATCAAAGAAGAAACCAAACCGCTGCGGTTCCTCGAACCCGAAAGCCTGAGGGCCCGGAACGTCTTCCTGGCCGTCTCCCTGCCGGTCGCGATCCTGACGCTCAACCCGGTCCTGCTCGTCCTGGCCTCCGTCCTCATCCCGACCCTGAAGCGGCGGACCCCAAGTTGGGCCCGCGAGAACGAGATGTGGAGGGCTTTCCGACATTTCCTCGATGACTTCTCCGAATTCCAGGAACTCCCGCCCGAAGCCCTAAGGCTCTGGGAGCACTACCTTGTTTTCGGGATCCTCTTCGGGAACGCTAAGAAGATCCTCAAGGCCCTCCCGGTCATCCTCCAGAACGAGCGGGCCGCGGTCCCTGTCTGGTACGCGGGAGCCAGCCAAGCCTCTTTCCTGTCGACCGGGAACCTGGCCGGGATGATCAGCAGCATCGAGCACATGGCCACCTCGGTCAGCCAGGCCAGCACCGCGGCCGCCCATTATTCCTCGGGCGGAGGAGGAGGTTTCAGCGGAGGAGGCGGAGGGGGCGGCGGCGGAGGGGGCGGCGGCGCCGGTTGATCCCCGGCCTCGGGCCGCCGTGGGCCGGAGGACCATCGGAAGTTGAGAACACCAGAAATGCGGGCTGTCAGGCTCTTCGCCATCATCATCTTGATGGCGTCGTTCACTTCGATCTGCGGCCGTCCGTCCGAAGAGGACAGGATCTGGGCGTTCTTGAAGCAAACGATTTCCTTGGCCGAAAAACGGGACCTCGCCGCGGTGATGGACCGTCTGACGGAAGACTACGCCGATTTCGAGGGGCGGGACAAGCGGGCCACCGAGGCCCTCGTCCAGGAATATTTCCGGCGGCCCGGGATCGTGATCCATCTCCTGAGCGTCAAGGTCGATGCGATAGAGGATGGGGTCCGAGCCTCCGTCCGGGCCGAGGCCATGCTGTCCTCGGGGGCAGCGGAAATCTTCCGGAAGCTCATTCGATATGCGGGGGACTATTACCGGTTCAGCCTGCGGCTCAGGAAATCCCCGGCCGCGGCCTGGCAGGTCGAGTCGGCCACCTGGGAATCCGTGCCCCTGGCCGGGCTTTTCCCGGAATCGCTGGCCGTCCTGAAGAAACTCTTTCCCGACATTTGACGTAAAATACGATGAGCGGCATCGGCCGCGCGGAGCCCGTCGGCTCCTTAATCCCGCTCGACGGAGGCTTGAGATGGACGAGAAAAAGTGCCAGGAAAAAACAAGGATGGAGGAATTCCGGGTCACCGGCGGGGAGATCCTCAACAAAATCAAGGAGATCATCCATGAGGGCAACGCCCGAAGGATCATCCTCAAGGATGAGCACGGCAAGATTTTCATGGAGATCCCCCTGACGGTCGGCGTCGTGGGGGCGCTCGCCGTCCCGATCCTGGCCGCGGTCGGCGCGATCGCGGCCCTGGCCTCAAACCTGACCATCGTCGTCGAAAAGATCGACGCCTGAAGGCCGGGGCTCCCTCCCGGAGCCGGCGAATGCCTGTCAGCGAGAGGACCTTCCTGACCCGGGCCTGACGCTCCGTTCTCCGTCGATATTCTCTCTTTCGTTTCGCCGCCCCTCTGTGCTATAAAGGTTTCTTACTTTCAAACCCAGGAGGACCTCTCATGTTCCGACGCTTTCGAACCCTGAAGCTGGGTGGCTTTGCCCTCGGAGCGCTCCTCGCGGTTTCTGTCCTGGCGCTCCCTCAGACCACGGGACAGAATAAAGAGGAGAAGCCGGCTCCGGCGCAAGCGCCGGCCGCGGTCCCGATCACGACCGAAGACCTGAACCAGCTCGCCTGGCGCTGGATCGGCCCGGTCAACTTTTCGGGACGCATTGCGGAATTCGCCGTCCCCCGCGGCCAGACCCTGACATACTATGTCCTGACGGCCAGCGGCGGTCTCTGGAAGACCGAGGATTCCGGCATTCACTTTGAGCCCATCTTCGATAAATACGGGAACATGAGCATGGGCTATCTGGCCATCGCTCCGTCCGACGCGAAGACCCTTTATCTCGGGACGGGCGAGGCCATGCACGCCCGGTCCTCCTCCCACGGCAACGGCCTATGGAAATCCGTTGATGGCGGCAAGACCTGGGCCAAGGCCGGCTTGGAGAAGAGCTTCTTCATCCCCAAGGTCGCCGTCGACCCGAAAAACCCCGACATCGCCTACGCCGCGGCCGAGGGAAAGCTTTACGACAATGAGATGGACTGCGAGCGCGGCCTCTTCAAAACGACCGACGGCGGCAAGACTTGGGCGAACGTCTTCCCTGTCAAGGACCGCGGGGTCGCCGACTTCGTCATCGACCCGGCCAACTCGGACATCGTCATCGCCGCGGCCTACAAGACCTTCCGGCGGGCCTGGACCTACATCGACCGCCAGCCCGGGAATTATCTCTACAAGACGACGGACGGAGGAAAGACCTGGAAGAAGCTCGCGGCCGGCCTGCCGATCGGTGTTGATGTGGGGAGGACGGGCCTGGCGATCTTCGAGAAAGACCCGAAGATCGTCTATGCCCGCATCGACGAAGAGGCCGACCTCGGCTTTTCGCCCCGTGACGGAGTGGCCGATTTCCGGGCCGGGCAGGTTTTCCGGGATGACTGGTATTTTAACCGGTTCAAGACCTACAAGATTCCCCCCGAGATCGCCAAGCTGGTCAAGTTCACTCCGCCCGCGGCCACTTCCGAAGCCGACCTGGCCAAGAAGCTCAACGAGTTCGTCCGGGACAAGGATTTCCTGACAAAAACGGGAGCCGATATAGCCAAGCTCAACGCCGCGGCCCGCAAGACCTATCCCAAAAATGAGGAGCTCATGGCCAACGTCAAGGCCGTCGAGGCGCTCCTCAAGACCGAAGCCCCGAAGCCGGATTCGACCGAGGCCAAGGGCCGGGCCCAGATCCTCAACAGGCATGTCCTCGAGGTCCTCTACGCCGACGCCCTGCGCAACCAGGAGACGGTCAAGAGGTCGGGGATCATCTACAGATCCGAGGACCAGGGCGAGACCTGGAAGAAGATGACCGAGTATAAGCTCTCGGGAGGCAGCGCCCAGATCAACCAGACCGAGGCTGGCTATTACGGCCGGATCGTCGTTGACCAGACCAATGACCAGGTCGTTTATTGCGCGGACACGAACGTGACGTCCTCAATAGACGCCGGCAAGACGTTCAAAGTCGCGCCGTGGGACCAGGGCGCCTACAAGACCCACGTCGACCACCGCGCTGTCTGGGTCGACCCGGCCAACGGAAACCACATCCTGAGCGGCAACGACGGGGGGGCCTGCGAGACCTGGGATGGCGGCAAGCACTGGATCCAGAAATCGACCATCAGCGCCCAGCAGTTCTACGACGTGTCCGTCGACAACGAGCTGCCCTATAACGTCATGGGCGGAACCCAGGACAACGGCTGCTGGATCGGGCCTTCCCAGACCCGAAACCAGTGGGGAGTGTTCGCCCGCGACTGGATCTACCTGCCCTCGGGCGACGGGTTCTACGTCGTCCGCGACTGGTGGAACCCGGAATACATTTATTGGGAGAGCCAGTTCGGCTCCTCGATGCGGAGGAACCTCCGGACGGGGGCGACGAGCCCTCTGGCCCGCCGGACGACCCCGGAGGAGAGGGACGAAGGCAAGCCCGTCCAGCGCTATCAGTGGAACGCCCCGATCGTCCTTTCGCCGCACAACCCCGGCATCGTCTTCGTCTGTTCCCAATTCGTGCATCGCTCCCTGAGCCGGGGCGAGCCGAACACCTGGCAGACCGTCAGCCCGGACCTGACCAAAGCCGATAAGTCGCGGATCGAGCAGTCGAAAAAAACTAATCTCCAGTACGCCACGATCTACGCGTTCGCCGAATCCCCCAAGATGCCTGGCCTCTACTGGGCCGGCACCGATGACGGCAACGTCCAAATGAGTCCCGACGGGGGAGTGACCTGGGTCAATATCACGGCCCAGTTCTATGATGCCGCTGGCAAGTCCAAGAAAGGCGTCAAAGGTGACCTCATTCCCTACGACCGCTGGGTCAAGCGGGTCGTCCCCTCCCGGTTCGATGAAAATGTCTGTTACGTGGCCTTCAGCGGCTACCGGACCCACAATGAGGATAAGACCTGGCTCTTCGTCACCCGCGACAAGGGCAAGACTTGGGAGGACATCGCCGGCAAAATGATGAACCCCCTCTTCGACGTTGAGGAAGACCCCGACAACCCGAGCGTCCTCTATATCTCCGGCGACCTGGGGGTCTCTGTGACCTTCGACAAGGGCAAGACTTGGGCCCCCTTCTCGACCACGGCCCCGAACGTCATCGTCCGCGACCTGGCCATCCAGAAGCGCGACCGCGAGCTGGTCATCTGCACCTACGGCCGCGGCTTCTACATCGCCGACATCGGCCCGATCAAAGAATTCAAGCCCGAGTCCTTCCAAAAGGACGCCCTGCTTTTCGACATCAAGGAGGCCATCCGCTGGAACAGGTTGGAGCAGGGCGGAGAGCAGTACGGGGAGTTTGCCAAGGTCGACAATCCTCCGGCTGGTGCCACGATTTATTATTGGCTCAAGTCCGATCCTAAATCCGTCAAGGTGACCATCAAGGACCTCGAAGGCAACCTCATCCAGGAAATGACGGGAACGGCCAAGAAAGGCCTTCAGAAAGTTTTCTGGAGCCTCAACCGCCGCCCGCCCCAGGGTCAGGACCAGTCGCCCATGGTGGGTGGCATGGGAGGCGGCCGCTTCGGCAGGGGGCTCCAGGCCCCGAGCGGCACCTACAAGGCCGTCCTGAACATCGACGGCAAGGATGTCGAAACGAAAACGGTCACCGTCAAGCCCGACCCGCTTGTCGGGAACATCAATTAGGACCAGCCTGGGGCCCAAGCTGGACGCGCGCCGGTCTTCCTTAGGCCGGGGAGGGCCGGCCTGTCCGCGGGGAACGGCGGGAGGAGCTGAAGGAAAAAGGAGGAGTCTATGAAAAGATCCGCGCATCCGGCCTTCGCTGGAGTCCTCATGACCGTCTTGCTGACGGCCTTTCTCGTCACCTCCGGGCGGGCCGATTCCGTTCGGGGAGTCCTCGGACTCATGCCCGTTCCGGAAAAAGTGGCCGTGGCACCCGGCAAATTCAGGGTTGATGAGAACCTGGCCATCGCGGGCCAGGGAACGGCGAGCCCGAGAGCGTTCAGGGCGGCGGCCCGTTTCATGTCCCGTCTCGGCGGCCGGACGGGGCTTTTCCTGAAACAGGATTTTCTGGCCGACCAGTCCGTTCAAGGCAAGCCCGCGATCATCTACAACTGCCTGGCCGTCGGAAAGCTCCTGCCGAATGAGAACGAATCCTACACGCTGACGGTCAAGCCCGAAAACATCACTCTCGCGGCTGAGACAGACATCGGGGTCCTTTGGGGGCTGGAAACCCTGCTCCAGCTCCTGAGCGCCGACGAGGCGGGATATTATCTCCCGTGCGTGACGATCCAGGATCGACCCCGGTTCACCTGGCGCGGTCTGCTCATCGACTCCGGCCGTCATTTCGAGCCGGTCGAAGTCATCAAGCGTAACCTGGACGCCATGGCGGCCGTCAAGCTGAACGTCTTTCATTGGCACCTGACCGAGGACCAGGGCTTCCGGGTGGAATCCAGGACCTTCCCGAAGCTCGCCCAGGCGGGATCGGACGGCCTGTTCTATACTCAGGCCCAGATCAAGGACGTGATCGAGTACGCCGCGGACCGGGCGATCCGGGTCATGCCCGAGTTCGACATTCCGGGCCATTCGACAAGCTGGCTCGTCGCCTATCCGGAATACGCCAGCGCGCCCGGCCGCTATGCCATCGAAAGGCATTTCGGGATTTTCGGCCCGGCTTTCAATCCCGCCGACGAGAGGACGTACACCTTTTTCGACAAGTTCTTCAAGGAGATGGCCGGCTTGTTCCCCGGCCCGTACATGCATATCGGGGGGGACGAGGTCAACCCCGACCAGTGGAACGCGAGCCGGGCCATCCGGGCCTTCATGAAAAAGAACGGCTTTGCGACCAACCACGACCTCCAGGCCTATTTCAACCGCCGGATCCTCAAGATCCTGACCAAGTACGGCAAAAAGATGGTCGGCTGGGACGAGATCTTCCAGCCGGGGCTGCCGACCAACATCATCATCCACTCCTGGCGCGGGACCCAGGCCCTGGTCGAATCGGCCCAGAAGGGATATCAGGGGATCCTGTCCAACGGCTATTACATCGACCTCTGCCAGCCCGCCGCGGACCATTACGCGAACGACCCCATCCCCGCCGATTCGCCCCTGGCCGACGCTCAGAAAGCCCTCATCTTGGGAGGCGAGGCGACCATGTGGGGCGAAATGGTCACGCCCGAGACGATCGACTCGAGGATCTGGCCGAGGACCGCGGCCATCGCCGAGCGCCTCTGGTCACCCCGATCCGTCAACAACGTCGACGACATGTACCGGAGACTGGCCCTCTTCGAGGTCGACCTCGAAGAGCTGGGCCTGACCCACATCAAGAACCAGGGCATGATCCTCAGGCGGCTGGCCGGAACCCCGCAGATCGGGCCGCTCGCGGTTCTGGCCGGGGCCGCAGAGCCCTTAAAGGGCTATGACCGCGGCAACCAGGGCGTCACGTACAGCACTCTCTCGCCTTTCACGAGGTTCGTCGACGCCTGCTTCCCGGAGTCGCTCGTCGCCCGGGCCTTCAAAGTCAAGGTCGACCGGTATGTCGAAAGCAAGGATCCGGCGCTCGCGGAAGAGCTGAGGGCGACGCTCATCCGTTGGAAAGACAACCACCCTCTGGTCCTGCCGTTCGTCGCTTCATCCCCGGCCCTGCGCGAGATCGAAGCCCTGTCCCTGGGGCTTGAACAGGTCTCCGGGACCGGGCTAGAAGCTTTGGGCTTCCTGACCTCAGGGAAGGCCCCGGAAAAAAGCTGGGCGGAAGGCAAAAAGCAGCTATTAGCCGAGGCCAAGAAGCCCAAAGCCCACTGTGAGCTGGCCGTCGCCGGCGCGGTCGAGAAACTCCTCGACGCCTGCGCCGGGACCGGCAAGTAGACTGCTCGGGCCATGGCACTTCAATACGAGATCCTCCGGGCCGGAAAGGATTTCGATGTCGGAGGGCCGGCCTCGGTCTGGCGGGCATTCCCGTCCCTCGCGGTCGACCACTACCTTTGGCTCAAGAACGGCTACGAGCCGCGGGTCGAAGTCCGGCTCGGCCTCACGGACCGATTCCTCTATGTCCGCTTCGACGTCGAGGAGAAAGAGGTCCGGGCCCGCTTCACCCGGTTCCAGGACCCCGTATACAAGGACAGCTGCGTCGAGTTCTTCGTCGACACGTTCCCCGACCTCAAGCGAGGATACCTCAATTTCGAGGCCAACGCGGTCGGGACGTTTCTCATCGCCTTCGGTCCGGACCGTCATTCACGGACGCCGCTCCGCGAAAAGGACCTGCGCGGATTCAAGTCCGCCTCGTCGATCAAGCGGCCCGTGGACGGCGAGATCGGGACCGGACATTGGGCCCTGGCCTACAGGATCCCGCTGGAGCTTTTTCACAAGATATACGGTCGGCCCGTCCCGACGGGCGGGCGCGGCGCCGCCAACTTCTATAAGTGCGGGGATGAGACGAAATTCCCCCATTACGGGGCTTGGAGCCCGGTCGGGACGCCGTCCCCGGATTTCCACCGGCCGGAATTCTTCGGGGCCCTGATCTTCGGCCGGACGTGATCCGCTCCGGACCATCCGATCGGCATTTTCGGGGCATCCCGCGACCGGGAGGCCGGGCGAAAAATGGTATAATGCATCGATGAGATCGGTCAAGCACCTGGGCTTTATCCTGGTCGTGGGGATCCTGTCCGCCCTCCAGGCCAAGGCCTCCTCTCTCTGCGGTGCTCAGGACCGTCCGCCGCTATTCATCACCGACAACCTCGGCCGGCGGGTCGAGATCCCCGGCCGGGCCTCCCGGATCATCTCCCTCGAGCCGGAGATCACCCGGATCATCGTTGCCCTGGGGGCGGGGGACCGGCTCGTGGGGCTGGATTTTTTTCTACGTAACCAAGACCATCTTTTCCCGATCGTCTTTCCGGCCAGCCAGAAGCTGCCCGTGGTCTCCAACCAGGGCCAGGATCTGAACTTCGAGCTGGCCCTTCATCTCCGGCCCGACATCCTTTTTTCTTCCCCGTCGGAGGAAAAGTCGACCGAGACCATCCAGCAAAAACTCCGCGTGCCGGTCGTCGCCCTGGCTTCGATCGGCAGGCTCGAGAACCTGCTCAACGAGATCGACCTCATGGGCCGGATCCTCGGCCGGGAGGACCGGGCCCGGGAGCTCCTGGAATATTTCCGGACAGGGATCGCAACCGTCCGCCAGACTGTAGGAAACATCCCGGAGGCCAGCCGGCCACGGGTCTTTCTCTCTTTCTGGGGGTCCCTTCTCCGAACGCCGGTCGTTTATGATCCGGTCGAGGCGGCCGGGGGCGTCAACCGGGCCGCAGGTCTTATCCCTTCTTATCTGGGAACGGCTGCGGCGACGGTCGGCGTCGAGCAGATCATCCGCTGGGACCCGGATATCATCCTGGTCCAGGGGAATTACCCGCCCGGTGAGCGGTTGGTGACGGTCGAAAGCGTTATCGGAGACCCGAGGCTGGCCTCGCTCAAAGCTGTTCGGTCGAGGAGGGTGCACTATGCCTTCGGCTTCTGGTACTGGTGGGACCCGGCCCTCGTCCTCCTCGAGACCCAGTACCTGGCCCGGATTTTTTATCCCGACCTTTTCCCGGCGTTCGACCTCGAGAAAGAAGGAAACGACGTTTTCAAGAGGTTTTATGGCGTCGAGGGTGGGTTCACCGCGCTCGACAAGGTCCTGAACTGCCATGAGTGGCGCCGCGAGTAAGGGATCGGGCTGGCTCGTCTGGGCGGCCTTCGCCCTGCCCGTCGTCCTCCTCGTCCTCTCCCTGAACCTGGGCTCGTACTACATCCCTTTTAAGGAGGTCTGGGCGACCATCGCCCATGGCCCGGCTTCGGGACCGGCCGCGGCCTCGCCGGCCGCCGACATCATTTTCCGGATCCGGCTGCCCCGGCTCCTCCTGGCCCTGTTCGCCGGCGCCGCCCTGTCGGTCTCAGGGGCTTCCCTCCAGGCCATTTTCAAAAATCCTCTTGTCTTTGAGTTCAGCTTGGGCATCTCCTACGGGGCGGCTTTCGGCGCGGCCCTTTCGCTGGTTTTCCTGGGGCACGGATTCCCGCCCCAGCTCGCGGCCTTTGCCTTCGCCGTCCTGGCTGTCCTCCTCGTCCTCGTCATTGCCGGGAGATCCGTCTCGCAGATCGTCCCCGTCCTGCTTTCCGGCGTCATCGTGTCCGCCCTCTTCCAGGCCCTGCTCTCGCTCGTCGAGTTTTTCGCCAACCCTTACGCGCTCCAGGCCCTCATCTTCTGGCTCATGGGAAGCCTGTCCCAGGCCATCTGGAAAGACCTGGCCATGACCCTGCCCGTCATCGGACTCGGCATCGTCATCCTCATCCTCCTCCGCTGGCGTCTGAACGTGCTCTCGCTCGGGGACGATGAGGCCCGGGCGTTGGGCGTCAACGTCAAGTGGGAGAAGGGGCTGGTCATCGCCGTCGCCACCCTGACGACGGCGGCCGCGACCTCCGTGACCGGGGTCATCAACTGGGTCGGGCTGATCGTGCCCCATCTTGTCCGGATGATGGTTGGGGCGGATAACCGGAAGGTCATCCCGCTTTCGGCGGCCCTCGGGGCGAGCCTCCTCATCGTCGCCGACGACATCGCCCGGAACGCGGCCTCGTTCGAAATTCCCATCGGCATCCTGACGAGCGTCGTCGGGATCCCGCTCTTCATCGTCCTGCTCAAGAGGTCCGGGAAGATCTGGCTATGAGATTAAGGGTTGAGAACCTGGCCTTTTCCTACGAGGATTTCCGGCTCGAGGTCGGCTCCCTGACCTTCGCCGACGGCCGGGTGACGTCAATCGTAGGCCCCAACGGAGCGGGGAAATCGACTTTCCTCAAGTGCGCCGCGTCCGTCCTTCCCGCGCCCCGCCGGTCGCTCTTCGCGGATGGGAAAGACCTGACGGATCTCCGGGGAAGGGAGAGGGCCAAGCTCGTCGGCTATGTCCCTCAGGAGCCGTCGTTCACGTTCAATTACACGGTCCTGGACTTCGTCTTGACGGGCCGGGCGGCATTCATCGCGGCCTTCTCGTCGCCATCGGCCCACGACGTTTCACTCGCCGATGACGCCCTCCATTATGTCGGGCTCAACGGCCGGGGCCGCCGGCCGTTCCTGGAGCTGAGCTCGGGGGAGAGACGGCTGGTCCTCATCGCCCGGGCCCTAGCCCAGGGGCCGGACATCCTGCTCCTCGACGAGCCGACGTCTTTCCTCGACCCCCGGCACGAGGTCGAGACCATGACCCTCTGCCGAAGGCTGGCCGAAGAGAAGGGGAAGACGGTCATCGTGACCCTGCACAACCTGGAGATGGCCGTCAGGTACAGCGACGCCATGGTTTTCATGAAGAAAGGGCGGGTCGTCGCCTCCGGCGCGCCGTCGGAGGTCCTGAGCGAGCCGCTCCTCCGCGAGGTTTATGAGATCGATATGAAGATCGTCGCATGCGCCGGCCAGACGTTCTTCGTCAAATGACGTCGCTGCCTGAAGCGAACCCCGGCTTTGAAGCGTCCTCCGTGATCGCCGTACCCCCTGTGATCTGTCTTGCCGTCACGACCTCTGGAAAGGGATCGAAACGCGGTCCAGTTCCTCCATGTCCTCGGCGGACAGGCGGAAAGACATCGCGGATGTGAGATCCTGGACCTGGCCCGCGGAGCTGGCCCCCGGGATGGCCACCACTGTCTCCCCAAGGAAAGAAATGACCCAGTTGAGCGCAACCTGGGCGGCCGTCGCCCCGTATTTCGGGGCGATCCTGCGGAGGGTTTCGACGACGGGCCTGCTTTTTTCGAGGCCCCTGGGCTTGAACGCGCCCATGTATTTCCGGAAACCCGGCCGGCTCTTGATGAGTTGGGGGTCGTCGTGAAATTTCCCCGTGAGGATCCCTTGGGCGAGAGGGGAATAGGCGATAATGGAGATCCCGAGGTCCTTGGCCGCTTCGAGAACCCCGTTCGCTTCGATCCGCCGATCGAGGAGGCTGTAGCGGACCTGGTTCGAGACCAGGGGAAGCCCCGATTTCTGGAGCTCCCGATGGGCCCTTTCCATTTGTTTTCTGGAGAAATTGCTGACCCCGACATATCGGATCCTTCCGCTCTGGACCAGACCGGCCATGGCCCGGACCTGGGATTCGATGGAAGAAAGGGAAAAGGGATTGTGGACCTGATGAAGGTCGACCGGGAAGGGTGCAAGGTTCCGGAGCCGGGTATCGATCGTCCTGGAGATCGAGGAGGACTGCCTGAGGAACGGGTTCCATTTGGTGGCAATGATGACCTCGCCGGGACGCTTGCCCAGGCTCTGGAGGCCCCGGGCAAGAACCTTTTCCGATTCCCCGCCGCCGTAGGCCTCGGCGGTATCGAACCAATTGAGGCCGCCCTCCAGACTTCCGGCGAGAATCCGTTGGATCTCCGCATCGTCAAGGACCGTCCAATAATTTCCGATCAGACCGCGGCCCTGGCTGAACTGCCAGCAGCCCAGCCCGATGGGGGTCACCATGAGCTCGGAACGGCCGAGCCGGCGGGGGATTTTAAGGTCCGGGGAGGCTGTCGCCATCTCGGGATCGCTCCTTTTCTATTTCAGCTGTTCTTGCCCCTTGAACTCCCGGCGGGGGCTGAAATAGGCCAGTGTGTCCCGGTCCTCGTCAGTAAGATTTCCCTGGACCAGGCGAGCCAGAAGCTCGCCCAGACCCGGGCCGAGCATGAAACCCTGCCCGCACATTCCGACGGCCAGGATGAAGCCCGGGGCTTCTTGCTCTTCCCCGACGATGGGCAGGCCGTCCGGGGTCATCGGATAGAGGCCACGCCACGTCCTTCGGACGCGGAGGTTCTTGAGGCGTGGAATAATCTCCACCATCCGCTTGGCCACCATTGGCAAGAAGGAGCTCGTTTCCCTGACGTCGAAACCCCAGAGGCTGGGATCCGGCGTGATGCAGAAAATGACCTGGCCGGTATCGTGCTGGTAGAAATAATAGTTGGCCGAGCCCTCCATGGGCCGGATGTCGACGATCATGGGATCGAGAAAGCGGGCCACGGCCTCCGTGACGGCGCCTTCGTGCGAGTCCGGCCAGACCGGGACATCGAGTCCGGCCAGCCGGGCCACCTCGGCGCCTCGGGCGCCTGCCGCGTCGACGACGGATCCGGCCGCGTATTGACCCCTGTCCGTCCGGACGCCCGTCACCCGGCCGCCCGCCGTGATCAACTCCGTGACCTTTTCGTTGAACAGGAATTCGACGCCCAGGCTCGTGGCCCGGCGGGAGAAAGCATGGGAGGCGAGAAGGGGAGAGGCATTCCCGTCGTCGGGCGACAGCGTCCCCCCGATGAGGCCGTTGGGATTGAGGTCGGGCACGGCCTCGAGCAGGTCATGACGGTCGAGCCAGTCGATCTTGAGGCCGTTCGACTTCTGGAAGGGCAAAAGCCCTCTCAGGCTTTTTTCTTCCTCTTCCCGGTAGGCGACGAACGAATAGCCGCCCCTGCGCCACTCGATCTTGTCCCCGAAACGCTCTTCCCAGGTGGAGAAAACGTCTAGGGAGCGGAGGCAGACCCGGATCTTGGCCGGGTCGGAGTGGGTCGCCCGCAGGCCTCCGATGGCCCGCTTGTTCGAACCCTGGCCGACGCTCGGGAGCTCTTCGATGACGAGGGTCCGGAGGCCCGCTTCGGCCATGGACATGGCGGCGGGCGTTCCGACGCTTCCGGCGCCGATGACGATGACGTCGAACAGTCTATTCGCCGCCATGGTCTTTCTCCTCCTCGCCGGCGAGTCCGGCGAAAATGGCGAGCGGCACTTCCATGAACAGGGGCCTCTTCGGCTGGTCGATGATCTCGGATTCCGGGACGCCCTCTTCCCGGAACAGGCGGTGGATCAGGGGCGTGCAGGTCTTGGCGCCGCAGGACCCCATGCTCGCCCTGGTCAAGGCCTTGATCTCGTTGATGTCGCGTGAGCCCGCGCGGATGAGACGGCGGATCTCGCCCGCCGTGACCCGTTCGCAGCGGCAGATGATCGTGTCGTCGGCCGTCCTCTCGACCCAGCGGGCCATGGGCTCGCTCTCTTCTTCGGGTTGCAGCCTGATCCCCGCGATCCTCTTGGCATATCCCTTGGGCGCCCGGACCTTGACGATCACAGTCCGGTCGTTGGCCTTGATGGCTTTGACCGCGGCCACCTCCACCCGGCCCAGGGCCAGGCCTTCGGTGTCCTCGACGACGACCGTGTCACCGGCCTTGAGCGTCTCTTTGAGGAACTCGAGGGGGATGGCCACCGTCGGGAACTCCAGGTCCTTGCGGTAGTCGACCATCGTGATGGCCAGGCCCGGGCAGATAGCGACGCATTTCTCGCAGCCCGTGCAGCCCTTGCCGTCCCTATTGATGAGGAACGCGGGCAGAGACCGGATATCGGTCCTGTCGATGTCGATGAGCTTGTTCGGGCAGACCGCCGTGCAGGGGTCGCAGGGGATCTCCTGATTGCAGTGAAGTACGGGAAAGACCCCGCTCTCTTCGGCCGGGACCGCCTCCGGTGAGGTCTTCCCGGGCTTGGACTTCAGGATGTCGGCCGTCCGGTACCAGTCCTCGGAGATCTCCCCGACATCGTGTCCCAGCGACCGGGCCACTTCGAGCCCCCGGATCTTGCCGGAGAAGATGGCCGCAGAGGCCTCGGCGATCTCCTCCGCGTCGCCGGCCGCGAAGGCCGTCATGCCGAACTCCCGGGCCTTGTCGTAGAATTCGTTGACGGGGTCGAGGCCGACGGCGATCAGGACCGTGTCGCAGGCGAACGACCTCTCCGTCCCGGGGACGGGCCGGAAGCGCTCATCGACCCTGGCGATGCTCACGGATTCGACGCTATCCGTCCCGTTGGCGCTGAGGACCGTGTGCGACGTATGGATCGGGACGCCCAGGCGGGCGAGCTTGTCGCGATGGACCTTGTACCCTCCGCACTCGGGCATGACCTCGACGAGGCCGGCGACCGGGATCCCCGCCTGGAGGGCATGGTAGCCGGCGATGAGCCCGACATTCCCTCCGCCGACGATGAAAAGGCGGTCGGTGGGCTTGACCAGGTCGCGATTGACGAGGGTCTGGAAGGCCCCCGCGCCGTAGACCCCGGGCAACGTGTTCCCCGGAAAAGCCAGGTTTTTTTCGCGCGCGCCGGCCGTGACCAGCAGGACGTCGGGCGAGACAAGGACGTATTTTTGTCCCTCGACGAGGAGCCCCACCTTCCGGTCACTGAAAACGGCCAGGGCGGTCGTCTGGAGCCAGATGCGGAGGCTCGGGAAGGACCGGACCTCGTTCTCGAGCCTGGTGGCGATATCGATCCCCCGAGTGCCGGCGTAGACGGCCTCGATGGAGCCGAAAAAACGATGGGTCTGGAGGACGAGCTTCCCCCCGAGGCGGTGCTTGTCGTCGACAATGATGGTTTCGATCCCGCGCCGGCCGAGCTCGATGCCGGCCGACAGGCCGGCCGGCCCGCCGCCGATGACAAGGACGGGGACACGGACCTCCTCGATATCCTTAAAGAAATGGGAAGGGTCCGCGCCCTGAGGAACACCGGGGAGGACCGGAAGGCCTTCCACGGGCTCCAGCCTGACCTCCCGCCTGATGAGCTCCATGCAGGATTTCACCGGGGCCCCGTCCGCGAGGACGAGACACTGGGCGCACTGGCCGTTGGCGCAGAAGATGCCCTGGGCGGCCCCGTCCTTGGCATGATGGCCGAAGATCCGGACACCGTTGGCGAAGAGGGCTGAGGCCATGGTTTCTCCCTCGAGCGCCGCAAGCGTCCGGCCCCGCCACGTAAAAGACACTTCGGCGCGAGGCGGGATGGGCAGGATGGGGTGCTGGTCGATGCGGTGCACGGGAGGGCAGGCTCCTTCACGTCTCGATGACGGGTTCACGTCTTCATCCATGATCCTCGTGGATGGCCCTACAAAGGCGGCTATTATAGCACAAACGGAGAATTCGCCAATCTTGTCAAATGGCCGCGAGGTTGATACGATGAGCGGGTCACGCGATCCAGGCCCTTGCCGAAGGAGGTCCGATGAAAACCATCATCTTGGCCATCGTCATTCTGGCTATCCCCGCCATGAGCTTCGCGCCGCCCGCGCAGAGGACGGAGAAACCGGTCCTCCACGGCCGGAACTGGGTGGCCATCACCGGCAAACCGCTGGCCGCGACGGCCGGGGCCATGATCTTCATGAAAGGCGGGAACGCGGTCGACGCCGCCTGCGCCATGCTGGGGGCCGTCTGCACCATGCACGATGTCCTGAGCTGGGGAGGGGAGACCCAGGCCCTGATCTACAACCCGAAGACGGGAAAGGTCCTGGGGATCAATGCCCTTGGTGTCGCGCCGACGGGAGCGACGGCCGATTTCTATAAGAGCAAGGGGTATGAATATCCTCCGGCCGACGGCCCCCTCGCCGCCGTGACGCCCGGAACGCCGGGCGGGCTCATCACCATGCTGGCCGAGTTCGGCACGCTCAGCCTCAAGGATGTCCTCGAGCCCTCCCTCAGGATGGCCGAAGGCTATCCGGTCGAGAAGGAGCTTTGCGACAGGATCGAGAGGGACAAGGAGAAGATCAAGCAGTGGCCTTTCTCCAAGAAGGTCTTCCTGCCGCATCTCGGCGGATCACGGGAGGCGCCGCGGCCGGGCGAGATTTTCCGCCAGCCGGAGCTCCTCGAAACTCTCCGCAAGCTGGTCGAGGCCGAGCAGAAAGCCCTGGCCGGGGGGAAAGGGAGAAAAGAGGCGATCTACGCGGCGTACGACCGCTTCTATGGGGGTGATATCGCCCGGGACTTCGTCCGGGGCTCTTCGGAGGCCGGCGGGCTCATCACCCTGGGCGATCTCGCGGGATGGAAGGTCCACATCGAGGAGCCGGTTTCCACGAATTACAAAGGCATTGAGATCTTCAAGTTGACGAGCTGGGTCCAAGGGCCGGTCATGCTTCAGGCCCTGAACATGCTCGAGCCCATGGACCTCAAGGCCATGGGATACAACAGCGCGGAGTATATCCACGCCCTCTACCAGGTCATGAACCTGGCCTTCGCGGACCGGGATTTCTACTACGGCGACCCGTACTTCCCTCCCATGGAGCCTCTCCCAGGCCTTCTCTCCAAGGACTATGCCAGGGAAAGGGCCAAGCTCATCGACTGGAAGAGGAACGACCCGGACACGAAGCCCGGCGACCCCTATCCCTTCGAGGGGAAGAAGAACCCCTATCTCGGCGACCTCGATCGCTGGCTCACGTGGGGCCGCGAGAAAACGGAGTCCCTGACCGAGGAAGAGGCCTTGGCCTTGGAGCGGAGCTTCCGGACCGGCACGACGTCGATCGAGGCCGCCGACAAAGAGGGCTGGGTCGTTTCCGTCACTCCGAGCGGCGGCTGGGTCCCCTGCGTCATCGCGGGGGCGACGGGGCTCGGGATGAGCCAGCGCGCCCAGAGCTTCGTCCTCGACAGATTCAAGAACCCGTTCAACGTCATCGAACCGGGGAAGAGGCCCCGGTCGACCCTGACGCCGGGCCTGGCCCTGCGGGACGGAAAACCCTTCCTGTCGTTCGCCGTCCAGGGCGGGGATACCCAGGACCAGAATCTGCTCCAGTTTTTCCTCAACGTCGTCGAATTCGGCATGAACGTGCAGGAGGCCTGCGAGGCTCCCAATATCACGAGCTTTGAGATGCACGACTCTTTCAATGACCACAAGTGCCTGCCCGGCCGGCTCGAGATCAACGAGAGGGTCCCCCAGGCCGTGCGCGACAGGCTCAAGGCCATGGGCTATGTCCTTTCCGTCAAGAAATACACGTCGGGCCCCATCAATGCCATTTTCTTCGACCAAGCCCACGGCACGTTCTGGGGCGGGAGCAGCAACTACGGCGAAGATTACGGCATCGCCTGGTGAGGCGCCGGCCCGGCCGGGGAGGCCTACGGAACGGTTGACTCCGGGAGGACGAATCCATATATTAATGAAAAGATGGAGTGGAGTTTTTTATTGAGGAATCTCCTCGTTCCCGGGCTGCTTCTTTCGGGCTTCCTGCTCGCCGGGTTCATCGGCAGCGGCCAGGACTTCGGCTCTGAACCGAGGACCGTCAGGCTCCCGCAGGTTTCCCATCCCGGGGCCCATTACGTCTCCAACCGCTCGCCGCTCGCCGTGAGCCCGCTCGTGAAGCTCCCGATCGGCACGGTCGAACCCCGCGGCTGGCTCCTCAGCCAGCTCCAGCTCATGCGGGAGGGCTTCACCGGACGGTTGGCCGAGATCAGCCCTTTCTTGAGAGATGACAGCGGCTGGATCACCCTCAAGGGCAAGGGCTGGGAAGAACTGCCGTATTGGCTCAAAGGGTACGGTGATCTCGGCTACCTTCTGAAGGACCCCGGCATCCGCAAGGAAACCGAGCGCTGGATCACCTATGTTCTCAAGTCGCAGCAGCCGGACGGCTGGTTCGGGCCGGCCGACAACAAGGCGGCCCGCGACCTCTGGCCGAACATGGTCATGCTGTTCGCCCTGCAGAGCTACTATGATGTCACGGGGGATCGGCGGGTCATCTCGCTTATGAGCCATTATTTCCAGTACCAGTACCATATCCCGGTGGACAACCTCCTGCCGGGGAGCTGGCAGAAGCTCCGTGGCGGGGACAATCTCGAGAGCATCTACTGGCTTTACAACCGGACCGGCGAGAACTTCCTCCTTGACCTCGCCCGCCGGGTCTTCGAACGGACCTCGGACTGGACCTCTCCCATCCTGACCCCGGCTCGGGACAAAAACTGGACGGAGAGCGGGTTTTACCACGGCGTCAACATTACCATGGGCATCCGCCAGCCGGCAGTCTACTATCAGCAGTCCAGGGAATGGAAATACCTCGAGGCGGTCGAGCGCAACTACCGCCAGCTCATGGACGAGTATGGGCAGCAGCCGGGAGGGATGTTCGGGGCCGACGAGAACATCCGGCCCGGCAAGGTCGACCCCCGCCAGGGTGCCGAGACCTGCTCCATGGTCGAGTTCATGGCCAGCTTCGAGTCCCTCCTCAGGATCACCGGCGACCCGGTCTGGGCCGACCGGGCGGAGGAGATCGCCTTCAATTCCCTTCCCGCCTCGATGACGCCGGACCTGAAGGGCCTTCATTACCTGACGGCGCCTAATCTGATCTCCTGCGACAGCTCCGGGGATCACGACTTCCAAAACAGCGGGACGCTCGTTTCGTACGGCCCATGGAGCTACCGCTGCTGCCAGCACAACGTCGCCTTCGGCTGGCCGTATTTCGCCGAACACCTGTGGATGGCCACCGCCGACAACGGCCTGGCGGCCGTCCTCTACGCTCCGTCGGCCGTCAGCGCCGTGGTGGGCGATGGCGTGAAGGTCTGTGTTTCGGAGGACACGTCCTATCCGTTCGGGGACCATGTCGACCTGACGGTCGCGGCCGAGCGGCCGGTCGAATTTCCCCTCTATCTCAGGATCCCCGGCTGGGCGACGAAGGTCCGCGTCGAGGTCAACGGCCGGGAGGTCGAAGGGGATCTCGCGGGTCCGGGCTATGCCGTCCTCAATCGTCTTTGGAGGCACGGGGACCAGGTCCGCGTCGAATTCCTGATGGACATCCGGGTCGTTCTCTGGCCGCGGATCGGGAACGCCGTCTCCGTACGGAGGGGGCCGCTCTGGTTTTCGCTGAAGATCGGGGAGGAATGGAAGCGCTATGGCGGAACGGATGCCTGGCCGGCCTTCGAGATCCTGCCGACAACGGGGTGGAACTACGGCCTCCTGGTGAACCCGGCCAACCCCGGTGCCACGATCCGGGTGGCCTCTCAGAAAATGCCACCCTACCAGCCGTTCGAGCCTGCCGCCGCGCCGGTCGTCCTGAAGGTCAAGGCCCGGAGGGTCCCGGGGTGGCGGGCGGAGGGCCGGATGGCCGGCCTCGTGCCGCCGAGCCCGGCCGAGGCGATAGGGCCTGTGGAAGAGGTCGAGCTCGTCCCGATGGGATGCGCCCGGCTCAGAGTCTCGTCTTTTCCGACGGTCAAGAAATAGGCGGACGGGATCTCCCGTCACAATTATCAGAAGGAGGTCATCATGATCAAAGAGTTCAAGGAGTTCGCGCTGCACGGGTCCGTCCTGGACATGGCCGTGGGCATTATCATCGGCGTGGCTTTCGGCGCCATCATCTCGTCGTTCGTCTCCGACGTCCTGATGCCGCCGATCGGGCTGCTCCTCGGGCACGTGGACTTCTCCAACCTATACGTCGTGCTGACGGCCGGGAAGGTCGCCGGCCCGTACGCGTCGCTCGCGGCGGCCCAGCAGGCCGGCGCGGTCACTCTCAATTACGGCCTGTTCATCAACAAGATCATCAGCTTCCTGATCGTCGCCTTCGCCCTGTTCCTGGCGATCCAGAGCATGAATAAGATGAAGAGGAAAGCCGAGCCCGTTCCCGCAGAGCCGACGACCAAGGAATGCCCGTTCTGCTTCACCATGATCCCGATCAAGGCGGTCCGCTGCCCGAATTGCACTTCGGAGCTGCGTAAGTAAGCGGACGTCCCTGCCCGGCCAAAGGGAATCCGAGGTTTCTCGGCGGAGAAGGACGGGAGCCGTCCGGGGCTCTCGGAGAAGCGCAATCATCTCCGTCGCGGCCTTCGCCGGAAAGAAAGTCACGCCCGGGGTGAAGTTTATTCTCAGGGAAGGGATTCAACGATCATGAACGCAAGACAAAGGCTGAGATTTTTTATGTGTCTGATCGCGGTCTTTTCAATCGGGGGGGCGGTCCTCTCGGGTCAGCAGCCCGACAAGACCCAGCCGGCGGCCCTCCCGAACGCGCGCAGCTACACCGCCCACCTCGTCGGTCATGCCCACATCGACCTGAGCTGGCTCTGGCGGTGGGAGGAAACCGTCAACGACATCGCGGTCCAGACGTTCAAGGGCACCCTGGCCCAGATGGCGAAAATGCCGGGTCTGACCTTTGCCCAGAGCCAGGCGGCCGTCTATGAGGCCATGGAGAAAGGCTACCCCGGCCTCTTCGACGAGATCCGGCGCAAGGTCCGCGAAGGAACCTGGATCCCGGTGGGCGGGATGTGGGTCGAGCCCGACCTCAACATGCCCGACGGGGAAGCGCTGGCCCGTCAGCTCCTCTACGGCAAGCGCTATTTTCTGGACAGGTTCGGGGTGGACGTCACGGTCGGCTGGAACCCCGACGCATTCGGCCACAACTGGCAGCTCCCCCAGATCCTGAGCAAGGCGGGGATCCGTTATTATGTCTTCGAGCGGTGCGCCCCAGAAAAAACGCCTTTCTTTTGGTGGGAGGGGAAAGACGGCTCGCGCCTTCTCGCCCACGTTCCCCAGGGGTGGTACCTCGTCAACTTGAGCAACGGTCTCAACGACGTCCTCAAGGACGCTTCCACTCAAACGCCCCTCAAGGACTTCCTGATCCTTTACGGCGAGGGAGACCATGGCGGGGGCCCGCGGGATTCCGATGTGGCGGCCATCGAGAAATTCAAGGACGACCCGGGCCATCCGAAAATGCTCTTTGACAATCCCGAAAGCTTTTTCAAGAAGATCGAAACCTCGGGCGTAGATTTTCCCGTCGTTCGGAAAGAGCTCAATTTCACGTTCCCAGCCTGTTATACGACTCAGGCGGCGACCAAGAAATGGAACAGGACCGCCGAGAGTCTTCTCCTCCAGGCCGAGCGTTTCTCGGCCCTGGCGGTGGCGTCCGGCTTCCGGGATTATTATCCCGAGCGGGACATCGACGAAGCCTGGAAGACGGCCCTCCGGAACCAGTTCCACGATATTCTCGACGGGTCGAGCATCGGGCCCGTTTATGAGGAGACGGGACGATTCTATCGAGAGGCCCTGGCACGGGGTCAGCGGGCCCTGGATTTTTCCCTCGAAACCATCCTGAGCATGGCGGACACGAGGGGAGAGGGGGTCCCGGTCGCCATCTTCAACCCGCTCTTCTGGGCGCGGACGGAGCCCGTGACGGCCGAGGTCGTCATGCCGTTCTCTCCACTTTCGCTGAAAATCCTGAACACCCGGGGTGAAGAGGTCCCCGTCCAGGTCCTGGAGAGGACAGTCGGCGAGAACCAAACCCGCTTCCGGCTGATCTTCCTCGCGGAAGACGTGCCGTCGTTCGGATACCGGATCTATAGGGCCGTGTCGACCGACAAGCGGGGGAAGCCGGTCCGGACCGGCCTCCGCATGTCTGTCCATGGGCTCGAGAACGAATTCTTCCGGATGGAGATGGACGAGAAAACGGGCTCGATCAAGAGCCTGTACGACAAACGAGCCAGAAGGGAAGTCCTTTCGGGACCCGGAAATGTTCTCCAATCCATCCCCGATGAGCCGGAATCCATGTCCGCCTGGGAATTGGCCCTCAAGGGCGAACCCGTGAGCATAGGGGCCTCGGGGGCCACCGCGCGTGTCGTCGAATCCGGCCCGGTGAGGGGGGTCCTGCGGATCATGACGCCTTTCCATGACTCGGTCTTCGAGCAGGACTTGATCCTCGCGGCCGGGATGGCCAGGATCGACTGCCGGATGAGGCTGGACTGGCAGGAGCGGAACCTGATGATCAAGACGGCCTTTCCCCTGAACCTCAAGTCCGGTCAGGCGGAATTCGAGATCCCCTTCGGGTCCGTCACTCGCCCCTCGGACGGCGCGGAGGTCCCCGCCCTGCGCTGGGTCGATGTTTCGGACCCCGTCTCCGGGGCGGGGCTGAGCCTTCTCAACGACTGCAAGTACGGATTCGACGTCAAGGGGACGACGCTCCGAATGTCCATCGTCCATGGCGCCACGTCTCCGGATCCCGAGGCCGACCGGGGTCGCCACGAGCTCCTCTATTCCCTTTATCCTCACGCGGGCACATGGAAAGAGGCCGATACCATCCGTCGCGGATACGAACTCAACAACGCCCTCATCGTGAGGACCGCGATGTCACACAAGGGGACGCAGCCCCCCGAGCGGTCGTTCGTCCAGGCTTCCCCCGCCGGGGTCGTCCTCTCGACCCTGAAAATGGAATCCGGCTATAACAGCCGAAACATCATCGTCCGGCTGTACGAGGCCTTCGGGCAGAAGTGCGACGCCAGGATCTCCTTCCCCTGGCCGGTCCAGGTCGAGGAAACGGACCTCATCGAAAGGCCGGTCAAAGGAGCGACCCTGGGGATGTCTTCCGGGCAGGATAACGGGGTCGTCGTGCCGATGGGCCCCTACGAGATCAAAACGCTGAAGGTCGTCCGGAAGCAGTAGGGAGGAGCGGGCTCAGAACGCTTCCTGGACCGTCGCGTAAAAGCCGGCGCGGGCCTTGCCCCAGGCGAAGTCCAGTCGGAGGTTCGTGCCCTCCTTCGAATCGAGCCGATACCTGATTCCGCCTCCCAGCGAGTACTTGAGACGGCTGAGGTTGATATCCCGGAGCGCCGGGCCGACATTTCCCAGGCCGACGAATGCGGCCGCGCCGAAACGCCTCCAGACGGGCAGCCTGTATTCCGCCTGGACGGCCAGGAGCGCCTTGTCCCGGTATTGGCCGCTGAAGTTCCCCCGCAATATCGACGCTCCTCCAAGCGTGGCCAGCTCGTAAAATGGCGGGCTTCCGCCGATGTCCCTCGTCAAGAACTGAAAGGCCATGACGTGGGTCGAGAAAACCGGGACATATGTCCGAAGGTCCAGGCTCGTCGTCGAGAAGTGGTAATCGCTGCCGAAAGCGGGGTTAAAAAAATCGGCCGAGAACTGGAGATAGCTGCCCCGGCGGGGGAAAAAAATGTTGTCCCTGTTGTCCCAGTTGACGCTGAGGCCCAGGCCGGAGATGACGCCGCCCGTGCTTCCGGGGATGGTGCCCTGTTCGAGCAGCCCGCCCGGCGTGACTTTCCGGATCGATGTTTTCTCGAACGTGTACTGGACCCCTGCAAAGACACTGCCGAGGATCTTCCTCTTGACGGAGAGCTGGAGGCCGATTGTTTGGGGAGTGTAGTCTTCCGCAGCGCTGGCCGGAACGTCGTCCCCGATTCCGAAGAATTTCCCGGGAAACCGTTCGAATCTCAGGGTGGCGTTCAGCCTGTACGCGTTCTTCGTAAGATAGATTTCCGGCTTGAGCTGGAGCCGGATCTGGTTGTTCATGGTGTAGACCATGAGGAGCCCGAGCGAGGACGGACGGGTTTTTCCCTTCTCCTGGCCAAGGCGGTAGTACAGGATGCCGCCCGCTCCGAGCGCGAGCCTTGTCTCGGGCGAGTAAGAGATGACAGGGAGGAGGAGGAGGTGCGGCTTGAACGTCCGGTCCGCTTTCGCCTCTTTTTTTTCCGTCTCCTGTGGCGGAGCGGTCTGGGCTGCGGCGACTCCGGTCGTGAGCAGAACGAGGATGCAAATGGCCGAACGGACGAGAATCCAGGAAAAGGTTCCGGAAGGACGGCGAAGAGATGCGTGATAGGGGCCGCCGATCATGATTAATCCCTGGCTCTCGATTCTTAAGTCCCCAATCATACAAGCCCGATACCGAAAAGTAAACACGAGACCCCGGGCCCGAGGCCGTCCCGAGGGGATCCGGGAAGACGCGCGGCGGCGGGTCGCGATCGGACGGCCGGGAGGCGGCTATATCCTGAGCACCGCCTGCTCGATTGCCCCGCAGACGCCGCGGGGAAACGTATTGGCCCTTTGTGAAGCCGTCGATGAGCCCGGGGCCTGACGCCGAACGATTTGTCTTCGGTGTTGAAAAGGGGACTCCTCCTGGTCTATATTAATGAGCCAACCCGACCGGCGGACAGCAGTTCGGATGGAAAAGACCCGTCACAAGGAGGCCCTCATGAGGAAGATCATCGTTCTCGGCTCAGGCATGGTCGGCCGCGTCATGGCTGCGGACCTGGCTGGGGATTTCGACGTGACCGCGGTCGACGTCGACCGGAGAAGCCTGGATAAGCTGGGCGGCGCCCCGGTCAAGAAGCTGACCGCGGACCTGGCCGACGGCCGGGCCGTCCGGAGTCTCGTCCGCGATTTCGACCTGGTCATCGGGGCGGTCCCCGGCTTCATGGGATTCGATACCCTGGGGTCGGTGATCGAGGCGGGCAAGAACGTCGTCGACATCTCCTTTTTTGCCGAGGACGCCTTCCTCCTGAACGATCGCGCGCAGGCGAACGGGGTGACGGCCGTGGTGGATTGCGGGGTCGCCCCGGGCATGAGCAATATGATCCTGGGCTATCATGCCGCCCGGATGGCCGTCAGCCATTTCAAATGCTACGTCGGCGGCCTGCCGTTCAAGCGGGACTTCCCGTTCGAGTACAAGGCCCCCTTTTCCCCGGCCGACGTCATCGAGGAGTACGTCCGCCCTGCTCGCTATGTCGAGAACGGGCACGTCGTCGTCCGCCCGGCCCTCTCGGACGCCGAGTTCCTGGACTTCCCGGAAGTCGGCACTCTCGAGGCGTTCAATTCGGACGGCCTCCGGTCGCTCCTCAAAACGATGAGGGTCCCGAACATGATCGAGAAAACCCTCCGCTACCCGGGTCACCTGGATCACATCAAGGCCCTCCGCGACAGCGGTTTTTTCAGTCAGGAGGAAATTGAGGTCCGGGGCCGGAAGATGAAGCCCATCGAATTCACCTCGGCCATCCTGTTCAAAGGGTGGCATCTCCATGAAGAGGATGACGAGTTCACGGCGATGCGGATCCTCATCGAGGGGGAAGAGGAGGGCCGCCGTCGGACCTATCAATACAACCTGTTTGACCGAAAGGACAGGACGACGGGCTTCTCGTCCATGGCCCGGACGACCGGCTTTACAGCCACGGCCGCGGCCCGTCTCGTCCTCGAGGGGAAGCTTTCCCGCAAAGGCATTTGCCCTCCTGAGCACATTGGTCTCGAAGAGGGCAATTTCCGGTTCGTCATGGACCAGCTCGGGGAGAGGAATGTCCATTATAGGATCAGCGGCTGACCGCAATCCCCTTATCCCGGATGAAGGAGGAACCATGTTTATCCGCAAAGGTTCGTTCGCATTATTGATAGCCGCCTCTCTCGCTCTGGGTCCGGCCGGGCCGTTCGCCCAGGGCCAGGCCCCGGAGAAAAGGAAGGGGCCGGCCGCGCCCCCCGTCCCGGTCGGCGAGGTCCTGAAAAGCGTCTCCTACCGCGCCATCGGGCCCACCCGCCAGAGCGGCCGTTTTGTCGATTTCGCGGTCCCGGCGGGGCAGCCGAATACATTCTACGCGGCCACGGGCTCGGGCGGGCTCTGGAAGACCATGAACAACGGCCAGACCTTCGAGTCCATCTTCGATGACGAGAAAGTCTGTTCGATCGGCGACATCGCCGTGGCGCCGTCCGATCCCGATATCCTCTGGGTGGGAACCGGGGAGGCCAACAACTCCCGCTCGACCTACTGGGGCGACGGAGTCTACAAATCCACGGACGCGGGGAAGACCTGGACGAACATGGGGCTGAAGGAAACGCATCACATCGGCCGGATCGTCGTCCACCCCGCGAACCCCGACATCGTCTACGTTGCGGCGCTCGGCCACCTATACACGGAAAATCCCGAGCGGGGCGTGTTCAAGACGATCGACGGGGGGAAGACCTGGACGAAATCCCTCGATATCGTTGAGCGGGGGCGGCCGATTGGCTGCGTCGACCTGGTCATGGACGCCGTCAATCCGGACACACTCTATGCCTCGTCTTATGACAGGCTGCGCAAGCCGTGGACCTACCAGGTCGGCGGCCTCGGGTCCGGCATCTACAAGACCGTCGACGCGGGTAAGACCTGGACAAAACTGGTCGGCGGGCTTCCCGGGGGGATCCTTGGCCGGATCGGGTTGGCCATTTATGCCAAGGATCCGAGCGTCCTCTATGCCATGATCGAGAACGGCAACAAGCCCGGGATGTCCGAAGCCGACCGCTGGCAGGAAATCCTCGACGGCAAGTCGAGCCAGGGCATGATCGACGGGGAGATCTACCGGTCCGACGACGCCGGCGCCACCTGGCGGAAGGTCAGCCCCGACAAGAGAAGCATCGGCGGCAATCCTGGGTATTATTATGGTCAGATCATCATCGACCCGGCCGACGACAAGATTGTCTATATCCTGAGCGTCGGCGTCCTGGCCAGCCGCGACGGCGGCAAGACCTGGACCGCGCCTTTCCGGTTCGGCGGCGACAACCACGCCCTTTGGATCGACCCCAAGGACTCCCGTCACATGCTTCTCGGATATGACCACGGCATGGGGCTCACATGGGATGGCGGGAAGAACTGGTATCACCCGGACTTCCTAGCCCTGGCCCAGTTCTACGCCATCGATTTCGACATGTCCCGCCCCTACCGCGTCGCGGGGGGACTCCAGGACAATGGCTCTCTCATGGGGCCGAGCAACAAGCGGGGGAGCGGCAGCGGCCGGATGTACGATTTTGAAGGGACCGCGGGCGGCGTCGCCGGCGGACCTCCGATCCGTCTGGAGGACTGGTCTACGGTCGGCGGCGGGGACGGCATGTACAACGTCTTCGACCGGAAAACCAACCGCTACCTTTATAACGAATACCAGTTCGGGCCCCTGACCAGGATCGACCTGGTCACGGGTGAGGCCAAGAACATCGCCTATCAATCTCAGAAGCCCGAGCTCCGCTGGAACTGGTGCTCGCCCGCCCTCGTGTCGAACCACAACAGCGATACGATCTACCACTGCGGCAACATCGTTGTCATGTCGACCAATCGCGGCGAAAGCTGGACCGAGATCAGCCCGGACCTGACGACGAACGATAAGAGCAAGATGCAGGCGGACGGCAAGGGCGGCGACCAGAGCATCCAGTACTGCACGGTCACGACCTTCGACGAATCCCCGCTCGTCCCGGGGCTCCTCTGGGCGGGGACGGACGACGGGAACGTCTGGGTCACCCGGGACAACGGCAAGTCCTGGGCCAAGCTCAACGACAAGATCACCGGCAACCCGGGATACTGGGTCAGCCGGGTGGCCGCCTCGAACTCCGACCCGGGAACGGCCTACGTGAGCTATTCGGGCTTCCGGAACGACGACTTCCGGCCGTTCATTTACAGGACGACCGACTACGGCCAGACCTGGGCGCCGGCCGCCGGCGACCTCCCCGAGGGCCCGGTCAACGTCGTCCGCGAGGACGTCAAGAACCCGCGTCTGCTCTTCGCCGGGACCGATTTCGGCGTCTACGTCTCGATCGACACCGGACGGCACTGGACCAAGATGAAGAACAACATGCCCACCCAGCCGGTCCACGACCTGAAGATCCAGCCGCGCGAGAATGACCTCATCATCGCGACCCACGGCCGCGGCGCCTTCATCGCCGACATCACCCCCCTTCAAGAGCTATCGACCGAGGTCCTGGCCAAAGACGTCCACCTGTTCGCGATCAAGGCCAAGGTCCGCTGGGTCGGGTTCGACCGGGCCAATTCGAGCTCCTCGAACTTCGCCGGTCAGAGCGAGCCGCCGGGGATGGTCGTCAACTATTATCTCAAGGCCAAGCCCAAAGACGATGTCAAGATCCAGGTCTTCAACGGGAACATGCTCCTCAACGAGATCAAGGGCACGTCCAACGCCGGGTTGAACAGCGCCGTCTGGAATATGACCGGCCGGAGGGAACGGACCTCCGAGGAGAAAAAGGCCATGCAGGACGAGGTCCGGCGCAGGCAGGAAAGGGGCTACGGCGGCGGCCTGGACATCAACTACGCCAGCTTTCCGGTCCAGGAGGGTGATTACAGGGTTGTCCTGACCGTGGACGGCAGGACCTTGTCCGGCACGGCCTCGATCCTGAAGGATGACTGGCATCAATGATCCACCCGGGGACAGGCCTCTCGATGGACTCAGGTCCGGAGACGAAACCATGCCCAAAATGACGACCGATGAAATCCGGCGCAGGGTGGACCGCTTTCCCCGGGTCGACCTCATCCATCTGCCGACGCCCTTCCGCAAGCTCGAGAACCTCACGGTGGCCCTGGGCGGCCCGTCGATCTACGTCAAGCGCGATGACCTGACAGGTCTGGCTTTCGGCGGCAACAAATCCCGGAAGCTCGAGTTCATCGTCCGCGACATGCTGGACAAGCGGGCCGACGTCGTCATCACCTGGGCCAGCCTGCAATCGAACTGGTGCATGCAGACAGCCGCCGCCGCCCGGAAATTCGGCCTCAAGCCGGTCCTCGTCCTCTTCCGGACCTCTGATCTTGATCCCGGCTACGACGGCAATCTCCTCCTGGACTATATCCTCGAGGCAGACATCCGGATCAGGGAAGCTCCGGGGGGGAAGGTCGTGAAATCCGGTCAGGCCATGGGCGTTCTCGAGGAAGTCGCCGCCGAGGTCCGGGCCCAGGGGCTTAAGCCTTACCTCGTGCCGGTGGGCGGGTCGCTTCCGAGGGGGGACATGGAGAAGCCCCTCGGCGCCGTCAGCTACGTCAACGCCTTCGCGGAGATGATGACCCAGGCGGAGTCCGCGGGCGTCCGGGTTGACGCTGTCATCCATTCAACGGGGTCGGGCGGGACGCAGGCCGGGCTGGCCGTCGGGGCGAAGGCCTTGTCGGACCACTGCCGGGTCGTCGGGATCAGCGTCTCCGACCCGAAGGGGCCTTTTTCCCAAGACGTCGTGGAGATCGCCCGGGCCACAGATGAGGCCCTCGGCCTTGGCCTGGATTTCGGGCCTGAAGACACGATGGTCAACGATGAGTACATCAGGGATGGCTACGGGGTGGTCGACTGGGAGGTCGCCGAGGTCATCCGCTTCGTGTTCGAGCGGGAAGGCATCGTCCTGGACCCCGTTTATACTGCGAAGGCCGCCGTCGGAATGATCGACCTCATTAAAAAAGGATTTTTCCGCAAGACGGACAACGTGGTCTTCTTTCACACCGGCGGAACGCCGGCGCTCTTTCCTTACCGCGACCGGATCGTGGACTTCCTCGGGAAGAAGTAGCCGGCCACCGGCCGGTCTTGCCCGCCCGGACCTTTGCGGCCAGCCAAGAATCAGGCTGGGTCCTCGAGGCCTTGTTCGAGGTCGTCGAGTTCGATTTCGCGGACGTTCGAAGGCAACGGATCCAGGGCCTGAAGGGTTTTAAGTCCGCTACCGGTGAGGATGAGGACGGAACTTCCGTCGGCGGGCATGATGCGTTTCTCCCGGAGCCTGAGGAGGCCGGCCAGGGTGACGGCCGACTCCGGCTGGCAGAAGAGCCCTTCAGATGCGGCCAGCGCCCCTTGGGCCGCGACCATATCGCCGTCCGAAACGGACATGAGGATCCCCTCGTGGTCCCTGATCAGCTTGAGGACGGCATTCCCGGCCGGCGGCGCGGGGTTGGATATGGCATGGGCGATCGTCCGGACCTCGTTCAAACGCTCGTACTTGGGTTTTCCTGATTCGAAGGCCCGGACCAGCGGGGCGCAACCTTCAGCCTGGACACCGACGAAGGTCGGATAGCCGCGGACAAGGCCGGCCCGTTCGAGGTCCTCGAAGGCCCGCATGAGGCCGAGGAGATGCCCGCCCGAGCTCAGGGGGACGAAAACGAAGCGCGGCGCCTGCCGGCCGTCGAGCTGGAAAAAGATCTCGAAGCCTGTGACCTTGTAGCCCTCGACCCTGAAGGCGTCGATCGAGTTCATGAAATAGATCCCGAGCTTTTTTCCGACCTCGAGGCTCCGGTAGAAGAGGCGGCCGTAATCCCCCCGGACCATGACGAGGGTCGGCCCGAAAATTCCCGCGGCCTGGAGGCTCGTTCGCGACGTCCCCTCTTTGAGCAGGACATATGTCTTGAGCCCCGCCCGCGCTCCGTAGGCAGCCGTGGAGGCAGCCATGTTCCCGGTCGAAACGGTCCCGATCTTTTTGAAGCCGAGAGCAACGGCTTTTTGAATGGCGACCGCCGTGCCCCTGTCCTTGAAGCTCCCGGTGGGGTTCTGGGCCTCGTTCTTGGCGAAGAGGCCCGGGAGCCCGAGCTCGACGCCCAACTTTCTGAGGGGGACGAGCGGCGTGCCTCCCTCGCCCAGGCTCAGCGCGGCATTGAACGCTCGGATAGGCAGGAAATCCCCGAATTTCTCGAGGGGATGAAACTTGTCCGCCCGTATCGTCTTCGGACCTGGACCGGAAGAGGGGGCCACGAACAGCGGCTCGCCGCAGTCCGGGCAGAAGGACGAAAACGGGTCATGCGTAAAGGTCTTCCCGCAGAAAAGGCAGGCAACGAGGTCCATGACGTGACTCCTTCACCGAAAGTCGGATTATAACGTGAAAGGCCGGACAATGGAAGGAACGGCCGGTCCCCCGGCATATTCCGGGTTGTCAAAGGCCTCTTGTCCGGAGTAAAATCCCAGCGCCATGAAGGACCCCGCAGTTCGGGACGATCGTTATTTCATGATGGCGGCTCTCCGGGAGGCCGCGAAAGCGGCCGAAAGGGGAGAGGTCCCGGTCGGGGCAGTCGTCGTGAGGGACGGGAAGGTCGTAGCCCGGGGTTCCAATCGGCCAGTCCGCACGTCCGACCCCTCGGCCCACGCCGAGATCGTGGCCCTTCGCCGCGCTGCCCGAAAAGCGGCGAATTACCGGCTCACGGATTGCGACCTCTATGTCACGGTAGAGCCGTGCGCGATGTGCCTGGGGGCTGCAGTCCAGGCCCGGGTCCGGCGGTTGGTCTACGGAGCCCTCGACCCGAAGGCGGGCGCCGTCCGTTCCATCATGACCTTCCCGTTCGGGAAGGCCAACCACCGGCCGGAGGTCGTCGGGGGCCTGATGGCTGAGGCGTGCGGCCGACCGCTCCGGGATTTCTTTCGCCAGAAGAGAACCCCGCGGCCCGGGCGGACGCCCTGACGAACCGTCCCTGTCCAAGCCTGTTCAAGCGGGACGATTTCGGTTATAATCTTTTGGCCTCGCGGCTTTCCACGGGACACGGAGAGGTGGCCGAGTGGTTGAAGGCGTCGGTCTCGAAAACCGATATATCGAGCAATCGGTATCGCGGGTTCGAATCCCGCCCTCTCCGCCAATCATGACGCTCCCGCGGAGCCCGGGCTGCCGGGAACACTTGGACAAGAGCGAATGAAAACTATCCCCATCGCCCTGACAGGTTTCGGCCATGTCAGCCGGGCCTTTGTCACGCTTCTCCGGGAAAAGGAAGAGGACCTCCAATCCCGCTACGGAGTCCGCTTCACCGTCATGGCCGTCGTCAAGTCCGAGGGCTGCCTCTTCTCCGGTCAGCCACTGGACGTTGGCCATGTCTTCAAGAACGGCGGGCCGTGGGTCGAAGGCAACCCGGCCTGGCGGCCCGGGATGAGGATCTCCGATATCTTCAAGCCGGCCGGGCGGGGCGGGTGCCTCGTGGAGTGCACCCCCTCGAATCTGAAGACCGGCGAGCCCGGCCTATCCTATATCTCCCTCGCCCTGGAAAACGGCTGGAACGTCGTGACCGCGAGCAAAGGCGCCCTGGTCATCGCTTTCCGGAAACTCAGGGAAATGGCCGCCGCCCACGGCCTGGCCCTAAAATTTAGCGGGGCCACGGCGGCCGCCCTCCCCACCCTTGATGTCGGTCTCATCTCCCTGGCCGGGGCGGCCATCGAGGGCATCCAGGGGATCCTTAACGGGACCTCAAACTACGTCTTGACGAAGATGGCGGACGGCCTCAGCTACGAAGACGCCTTGCAGGAGGCCCGGCGCTGGGGGATCGCCGAGCCTGACCCCTCCACGGACGTCGAGGGCTGGGACTCGGCCGCCAAGCTGCTCCTCATCGCCAACGCCTGCCTGGGCACCGACTACAGCCTGGAAGACGTCCGGGTGTCCGGCATCGCGGACATGCCGGCGGGCTACGTCGGCGAAGCCGGGAAGGAAGGCAAGTCGGTCAAACTCCTGGCCAGCGCGGCCCCCGGGAAAAGCGGCCGGGGATGGAACCTCGAAGTCCGGCCTTCGCTTCTCGACCCGACCCACCCGCTCTTTCATGTCAACGGGACAGAGAAGGGGATCACCTTCTTCACTGACACGATGGGTTCCGTGACACTGACTGGCGGACGGTCGAACCCCCGGGGCGCGGCGGCCGCCCTGCTCAAGGACCTCATCAATATTTACCGCGAACCATCCTGATCCAAGCCTCATCACTGAAATGACCATGGAGGGGCGGAGACAAAGACCGCTCCGTTGACCCCACTCCGGTTTTTTGATACCTTATGTTTCTCATCGGCGTGCGGTTCGGCCCGTTCCTTCGAAACGGAGAGGTGTCCGAGTGGCTTAAGGAGCACGCTTGGAAAGCGTGTGTGCGTCGTAAGGCGTACCGCGGGTTCGAATCCCGCCCTCTCCGCCAATCAGAAACGCCGGTGCAACGTGAACGGAAGGAGTCAGGACATGGACAGCAAGGATCTCATCCTCATCGAAGACCTTTATGGGGCTCATAATTATCACCCCCTGGACGTTGTCATCAAGGAGGCCAAGGGCATCTGGATGTACGACGTCGAGGGACGCAAGTACCTAGACTGCCTGAGCTCATATTCCGCCGTCAACCAGGGCCACCGGCATCCCCGGATCGTCAAGGCGCTGATCGATCAGGCCAAGAGACTGACCTTGACCTCGAGGGCTTTCCGGAACGACCAATGGCCGCTCCTGGCGAAGGAGCTCTGTGAGATGACGGGCTACGCCATGGTCCTGCCCATGAATTCGGGGGCCGAGGCCGTGGAGACCGCCATCAAGACGGTCCGCAAGTGGGCCTACCAGAAGAAGGGCATTCCCCAGGACAAAGCCGAGATCATCGCCTGCGCCAACAACTTCCACGGCCGGACCGTGACTGTGATCAGCTTCTCGACCGAGCCGCTCTACCGCCAGGATTTCGGCCCCTTCACCCCGGGGTTCACCGTCGTGCCCTTCGGCGACGCGGAGGCCCTGGAAAAGGCCATCACGCCTAATACGGCAGCCTTCATCGTCGAGCCGATCCAGGCCGAGGCCGGCATCCTCATCCCGCCGGACGGATTCCTGAAGAAAGCCCGGGAAATCTGCTCCAAAATGAACGTCCTTTTCGTCGCCGACGAGATCCAGACCGGGCTCGGCCGGGTCGGCAAACTCTTCGCCTGCGAATATGAGGGGGTCCGGCCCGACATGGTCATCATCGGGAAATCCCTCGGGGGGGGCTGCTACCCGATCTCCGCGGTCCTCGCCGACCGGGAGATCCTCGGGGTGTTCAAGCCGGGCGAGCACGGCTCGACCTTCGGCGGGAACCCGCTGGCCTGCGCTGTGGCCCGCGAAAGCCTCAAAGTTATCCGTGAAGAGAAGCTCATCGAGAACGCGGCTGAACGGGGCCGCTATTTCGTCGAAAAGCTCGGCAAGCTCAGGAGCCGGAAGGTCAAGGAGATCCGCGGCCGCGGACTGCTCGTCGGGATCGAGCTCAAGCCTGAGGCCGGGGGGGCCCGCCGATACTGCGAGGAGCTGATGAAAGAGGGCCTGCTTTGCAAGGAAACCCACGAGAACGTCATCCGGCTGGCCCCACCCCTCATCATCAGGGACAAAGACATCAACTGGGCCCTCAAGCGCATCAAAACCGTCTTCAAGCGGCTCGAAAGCTCCTGAGCGGAAAACCGCGGACCGGGGGACGAACCCTCTCCCGGCCATCAATCTTTATGCAACCGGAGCACGACATAACGACCTTTCTCCTCGGCGAAAAGCCGGAGGGTGGCAGTCGGTGGGTCGAAAGCTCGAATGTCATCTTTTGCGGACATCCGGAGACCGGGCGGTCCGCCATCCCCCTGGCACGAGGCTTGGCATATTCCTTGCATTTCAGGTGATCAGGAGGAAAGAAATGAAGAAAATCCTGGGGCTTCTTTTTCTGATGACGATCTTCCTGACCGGATGCCTGCTTTATGGCCCGCAGCCGGGCTACGACAACGGTCCGTCGAGCGGACCTTCTTCTCAGGATCGCCCGTATGACCGGACCGGCTATGACGATCAGGACGTTTCCGATTTCTATGCTTACCTCGGGCCTTACGGCGTTTGGGTCTCCTATGTTCCTTACGGAGATGTCTGGATCCCCCGCGATATCGAGTACGGCTGGCGCCCCTATACTCGAGGGCATTGGGTCTGCACCGATGACGGCTGGACCTGGATGTCCAACGAGCGCTGGGGATGGCTCGTCCATCACTATGGCCGCTGGGGCTGGGACCAGAGTCTCGGCTGGTTCTGGGTGCCCGGCACCGTGTGGGGGCCTTCCTGGGTGACCTGGAGATGGGGTGATCTATACATCGGCTGGGCGCCCATCCCCCCCGGCTACGATTTCGACCCCGGTTTCGGCTTCAGGCGCCGGGACTTCGACATTCCCGGACATTACTGGAATTTCATCCGGGGGATCGAGTTCATGAACCCCCAGCTCGACCGTTGGATCCTCCCCCGTGAGCGGAACATCACCATCATCAACTACACCCATTTCGACAGCAATATCTATGTTCGGGGCAACCGGGTGATCAACGACGGAGTGGGGATCGACCAAGTCCGCCGCCTGACCAACCAGAGCATCGAAAGGCACCAGCTTCAGGACGCCCGGCGGCCCGGAGAGGAACGGGTCGACGCCCGGGACGCCCTCGTTTACAGACCCGAACTCCGCAAAAAGGAATCGTCGCGGCCCAAGGAAGCCTTGAACAGGGATCAGGCAGCGGCCAGGATCCAGAGAGATGAAGCCTCGGGACGTTTCGTCCGCCCTAGTTCCCAGGCCGCCGAAGAATCCATTCGTCAGGTCCATGACCAGGAACGGCGGCGTTTGGAGCAGGACCAGCAGTCCGAGGTCCAAGAGATCCGGCGTAAGGCCGATTCCGACAGAGCCGCCGTGCGGAACCCTGCCGGACGGCAGAAAGTCGAAGCCGCTGCGAAGGCCAGGATCACCGAGGTCGAGAAACGGCACGAGGCCGAAAAGGCCCAGCTAGTTCAAAGGCATAAAGAGGAAGAGCAGAAGATCAAAAAAGGTCAGCCAAAGAAATAAGGACGGAAAGAATAGTTAGGGCGTCCGGGCGGCCCTCACGGTGACGAGGAGGGCCGCCGCCAGGATCAAGGCCCCTCCCGAAAGCGTCCGCGAGGAGGGGATTTCTCCGAGAAAAACCAGGGCGAGGACGATCCCGTACACGGGCTCAAGGGAACTGATGATGCTCGCCGTCCGGGCCCGGACGCGCTTCAACCCGTTGATGAAGAGGGAGTGCGCTGCCGCCGTGCCGAAGACCCCCAGCAGGGCGAGGAGCCAGAGCGTCCGGCCGGTCAGCGCAAAGTTCCCGAGGGCCGCGAACGGCGAAAGGAAAACGAGAGCAAAAAGGTCCTGGTAAAAAGCGACCGTCAGACCCGATCGCCCCCGGGCAAGCTTTCTGTTGAGGAGGGTCAGGACGGCGAAAGTCAGCCCCGCCCCAAGGCCCCAGAGAACCCCCTGAAAGACCGGGTCCGACAGGTCATATCCGGGGACCATCAGGAAAACTCCGGCGGCGGACAGGAGCGCGAAGAGAAGGCTCAAGGGATCCCACGGCTCCCTGAAAGCCAACGGCTCTAAGAAGGCCGTGAACACAGGAAAGCTGGAGTAGGCCAGGAGTCCCACAGCCACGGTCGAGACCTGCACCGACCGGAAGAACATGGTCCAATGGGCGGCCAGGACAAGGCCGCAGAGGGCGAGGAGGGCCAGGTCGCGGACCGGCGAGATTTTCAGCGATTGACGTTTGAGGGCTAGGACCAGGCCCAGAGCCAAGACGGCGAAAAAGACCCGGCCGAGAACGATCAAGGGAGGTGAGAGAGCGATCAATTTCCCGAAGAGCCCCGGGAATCCAAAGAGGAACACGGCGATGTGGATCTCGACGAGGCCCCGGGTCCTCGAGGCGCGCTCCGTCGCTTCAAGATCTGGCATGCGTGATCCTCATTATACCCATTAGGGGCGGATTTTTCTTGATATTTTGCCGGATTATGTTAAGATATGTTTTACTTTTTTCGAGGAAACCTGAGGGCTTCCTGTCGGCGACGAGCAGCCGTCACCCATGTCCTATTTGATATTCGCCCGAAAATACAGGCCTAAGAATTTCGAGGAGGTCATCGGGCAGAAGTCCGTCGTCCAGACGATCCAGAACGCCATCACGTCCGGCCGGATCACCCAGGCTTATCTCTTCTCGGGAATGCGGGGGACGGGCAAAACGACCGTGGCCCGCATCCTGGCCAAGGCCCTCAACTGCGTCGACGGACCGACCCCGCATCCGTGCAACAAGTGCGAGTTCTGCACCGCCATCAACGAGGACCGGGCCATCGATGTCCTGGAGATCGACGGGGCTTCGAACCGGGGCATCGAGGACATCAAGGTCCTGAGGGAATCCCTGAAATACAAGGCGATCTATACGCGATACAAGGTCGTCATCATCGACGAGGTCCACCAGATCACGAAGGACGGCTTCAACGCCCTCCTCAAGACGCTCGAAGAGCCCCCGTCGAACACCGTCTTTATCTTCGCCACCACGGAATTCAACAAGGTCCCGTCCACCATCGTCTCCCGGTGCCAGCATTTCGAGTTCAAGAAGATTTCCCACAAAGATATCATCAACCACCTGATGGAGATCACCCGGAAGGAGGCGATCACCATCACGCCCTCGGGGCTGGCCATGGTCGCCGAGGCCGCCGACGGCAGCATGCGGGACGCCCAGAGCCTGCTCGACCAGGCCGTAGCTTTCAGCGGAGAGAACATCAGCGACGAAGATCTCAAGACGATCCTCGGGACGATCGGCCGGGACATCCTCTCCCTGTTTTCCTCGGCCGTCCTCGATGAGAGGCCGCAGGACGTTTTTCCGCTGGTCGAGAACCTCATAGCCTCGGGATACGACCTCCGGTTCTTCTATTCCAAGCTCATTGAGCATTTCCGGGCCCTCCTTCTCGTGAGCTCCGTGGAAAAGCCCGAGGACCTTCTGCCCGTCACAGCCGAGGAGCTCCAGGATCTCCGGGCTCAGTCCGGGAAGGCGACCCCGGAGGACTTCCTGCGTTACCTGCTGGCCCTCCAGCAGGGAGAGCAGGGGTTGAGATACTCGACCCAGCCCCGGATCTATCTGGAGACCTTCCTGATCAAGCTCTGCCAGTTCCGCAAAATCGTGCCCCTCAAAGAGCTCATCGGGGACGTCGAGGACTTGAAGAGAGCCGGCGGGATCTCGGGCGATATCCGCCAGGGCCAGCCGCCGGGGCCCTCGGATCGGGCCCGGACCGTTCCCCGCCCGGCCGCCGGACCGGTGTCGGGCGCTCCCCAGCCCTCGATCCCGCGCCCGGCCCAGACGCCACCAGGCCCCTCCCCAAAAGAAGCGTTCGGCCATGTCCTCGAGAGGCTGGCCAGGGACCGGGCCCCGCTGGCCGCTCTCGTGTCCCAGTACACTTCGGTCCGGATCGGGGACAGCCTGATCGAGGTTTTTTTCGAGAAGGGCAAGGGATTTTTCGGGACGACGATCCAGGACAAGGACGTCAAGGCCGTCGAAAAAGCGGCCCGGGACGTCCTCGGCCGCGACTTGGCCGTCCGGTTCGCCGAAGAGGGTGGGGCCGCGAAAGCCCCCGTCCGGCCCGGGCCGGGGCAGGGGCGGGAGATGGAAACAGCCCTCAAGGACCCCACGGTCCAGTATTTCATGAACACCTTCAAGGCCCAGGTCCTGTCGGCAGATCCCGTCAAGGCCACCAAGGACAAGGAACCCAAGGGCTTCGGTTCCGGGGAGAACGGAGCATGAAGAACATGATGGACCTCCAAAAGATGCTGAAGACCGCCAAGGAGATGCAGGACAGGCTCCAGAAGGAAATGACGGAGATGAGGGCCGAGGGGACGAGCGGCGGCGGGATGGTCACGGTCGTCCTCGACGGCCAGAAGCGTTTGCTCTCGCTCCGCCTCGAGCCCGAGGTCGTCAGCAAGGACGAGATCGACATGCTCCAGGACCTCATCGTCGCGGCCTTCAACGACGCGGCCGCCAAGGTGGACGAGGCCCTGGGTCAGAAGCTGGGCGGTCTCACGGGAGGCCTGAAAATCCCCGGGATCATCTGATGTTCGAATACGCCCAACCGCTTCAGGAGCTCATCGAAGAACTGCGGAGGATCCCCGGCATCGGGGCTAAGACGGCCCAGCGGATCGCTTTTTATTTCCTCGGCCTGCCCTCCGAGGACGTCAACCGCCTGGCCGACGCCATCCGGGAAGCCAAGCGGAAGATCTTTTACTGCTCCCGGTGCAACAACATCACCCATGTCGACCCGTGCCTGATCTGTTCCGACACCCACCGGTCCGACGACGCCCTTTGCGTTGTCGAGGAGCCGTTCAACATCTGGTCCATCGAGAAGACCGGCGCTTTCCACGGCCGCTACCATGTGCTCCTGGGCGCGCTCTCGCCGCTCAAAGGCCGCGGTCCGGATGAGCTCCGGCTGGAAAAGCTCGTCAAGCGGGTCCAGGAAGGGCCGGTCAAGGAGATCATCATCGCCACCAATCCTACGGTGGAAGGGGAGGCCACGGCCCTCTACCTCCTGAAAGTCCTCAAGGACCTGGGGGTCCGGATCACCCGCCTGGCCATGGGCCTCCCCGTGGGGTCGGACCTAGACTTCGCCGACCAGGTCACCATCAAAAAGGCCCTGGAGGGAAGGACGGAGCTTAAGGAATAGAGCTGGAGCGTCGGCGACGACGTTCGATCATAGAGCGACGGGGAGCCGCGCCCTGGACGAGGGCCCAGGAGCCCCCCGAATCATGCGCCGCCACGGGCGGTACCAAGGAGTCATCCTATGAAGAAGAATTTACAGACGATCGACGGGAATACGGCGGCGACTCACGTCTCCTACGCGTATTCCGAGGTTGCGGCCATCTACCCGATCACCCCGTCCTCGACGATGGGTGAGCTGGCCGACGAATGGTCCGTCCAGGGCCGGAAGAACATCTTCGGCCAGAAGGTCGACGTGGTCGAAATGCAGTCCGAGGGCGGCGCCTCCGGCGCGGTCCACGGGGCTCTCTCGGCCGGCGCCCTGACGACGACCTTCACCGCGTCCCAGGGGCTGATGCTGATGCTCCCCAACATGCACAAGATCGCCGGCGAGATGCTGCCGACCGTCTTTCTCGTCTCGGCCCGTTCGCTGGCCTGCCAGTCGCTGTCGATCTTCGGTGACCACAGCGACGTCATGGCCGCCCGCAACACCGGCTTCGCCATGACCTGCGCCGGCTCGGTCCAGGAGGCCCAGGACCTGGCCATCGTCGCCCACCTCTCGACCCTCCGCACCCAGATCCCGTTCCTTCACTTCTTCGACGGCTTCCGGACCTCGAACGTGGTTGAAAAGGTCGATGTCGTCTCGTATGAGACGCTGGCCGGGCTCTTCGAACCCCAGTATTTGGAGGCCTTCCGCAAGCGGGCCCTCAATCCCGAGCGGCCCGTCCTCAAGGTCGGCCAGGAGAACCCGGACGTCTACTTCCAGGGACGGGAGACGATCAACCGTCAGTATGCCGAGGCCCCGGCCATCGTCCAGCACTATATGGACCAAGTGGCCAAGGCCATCGGTCGTCCATACCACCTCTTTGATTACGTCGGCGATCCGGCCGCCGAAAAAGTCATCGTCATGATGGGCTCGGGCGCCGAGACGGCCGAGGAGACGATCAACTACATGAACGGCCGGGGCGCTAAGCTCGGGCTGGTCAAAGTCCGCCTCTACCGACCGTTCGATACGGCCGCCCTGAACGCCGCGATCCCGTCCTCGGCGAAGAAGATCGCCGTCCTCGACCGGACCAAGGAGCCCGGCTCGATCGGCGAGCCGCTCTACCTCGACGTGGCTCTGGCCCTCTCCGGCCGGCCCGTAAAGGTCATCGGCGGCCGCTACGGGCTGTCGTCTAAAGACTTCACTCCGGCCATGGTCAAGGCCGTCTACGAGCATCTCGATGGGAAGGCCTTCCACGGCTTCACGGTGGGCATCAATGACGACGTGACCCATACCTCGCTTCCCATCGGCCCTGTCCTCGACACCGAGCTTCCCGGCACGGTTCGCTGCAAGTTCTGGGGCTACGGCTCCGACGGCACGGTCGGGGCCAACAAGAACTCGATCAAGATCATCGCCGACCACACGGACATGTACGGCCAGGGCTACTTCCAGTACGACTCGAAGAAATCCGGCGGCATCACCATCTCCCACCTCCGTTTTGGCAAGAGCCCGATCCAGTCCCAGTACTTCCTCAACACGGTCGATTTCGTCGCCCTCCACAAGCCGTCCTACATCGGCCGGCTGGACATCCTCGAAGGCATCCGCGAAGGTGGGACCTTCCTCATCAACTCGGACTGGAAGACCGCGGAGGTCTTCGAGAACATGACCGAGGACATGCAGAGGACGATCATCGACAAGAAGATCAAGGTTTTCAACATCGACGCGCTGAAGATCGCCGGCGAGGTCGGACTCGGCCTGCGCATCAACTCCATCATGCAGGCCTGCTTCTTCAAGCTCTCCGGAGTCCTGCCCGAGGCCGAGGCCATCGCCCTCATCAAGAAGGCCATCGAAAAGACCTACGGCCGCAAGGGCAAGGAGGTCGTCCAAATGAACTGGGACGCCGTCGACCGGGCCGCCGCGGCCCTGGAGGCGGTCCCGATCCCCGCCCGGATCACCAAGTCGGCTCCGGTCACCAAGATCATCCCTGACGACGCCATCCCGTTCGCCAGGGAGGTCATCGACCCGGTCACCCGGTTCAAGGGCGACAGCCTGCCCGTCTCGAAGATGCCCTATGACGGGGCCATCCCCACGGCCACCGCGCGCCTCGAGAAGCGCGGCATCGCCGTCGAGTGCCCGAAGTGGCTCCCCGACAACTGTATCCAGTGCAACCAGTGCTCCTTCGTCTGCCCCCACGCCTCCATCCGGACCAAGCAGATCGCCCCGGCCGACCTCAAGGCCGCTCCCGAGGGGTTCGCCGTCCTCAAGTCCAATACGAAGAACGACCGGAACCTCCAGTTCCGGGTCCAGTGTTACACCGAGGATTGCGTCGGCTGCAGCTCGTGCGCCGAAGTCTGCCCGGCCAAGACCAAGGCCTTGGTCATGACCCCCATCGTGGAGCTGAGGGCCGCCGGCGAGAGCCGAAAAGCGGAGTTCTTTGACCAGCTCCCGGACAACGTCATCGACGGCGTCAAAGCCGAGACCCTCAAAGGCAGCCAGTTCTTGCGGCCGCTGTTCGAATTCAGCGGGGCCTGCGCCGGGTGCGGCGAAACGCCCTACATCAAGCTGGCCACCCAGCTCTACGGAGACCGGATGATCATCGCCAACGCAACGGGCTGCTCCTCAATTTATGGCGGCACGTTCCCGACCTCACCCTACGCCGTTAACTCGGAAGGGAAGGGGCCGGCTTGGGCGAACTCCCTTTTCGAGGACAACGCCGAATACGGGTTCGGCATGCGCCTGGCGGTCGACGCCAATCGGCGCCTCCTGGCCGCCTCGATCGACGGCGCCCTGGCCGCCGGGACCACGCCCGAGCTCACCAACGCCCTGGTCAGGATGAAAGCGGCCTGGCCGAACACGGGCGACGAGGCCAAGTCCGGGGCGAAGGCCGTCCTGGCCGCCCTACCTGTGGCCGTGGCCAAGGCCAACGGGGGCAAGCCCGACCTCGCCAAGATCGTCGAGCTCAAGGACTACCTCGTGGAGAAGAGCATCTGGTGCATCGGCGGCGACGGCTGGGCCTACGACATCGGCTTCGGCGGGCTCGACCACGTTCTGGCCATGAACCGCAACGTCAACGTCCTCGTCCTCGACACGGAGGTCTACTCGAACACCGGCGGCCAGGCGTCCAAGTCCACCCCGACCGGCTCGGTCGCCAAGTTCGCCTCCTCGGGCAAGAAGACGGCCAAGAAGGACCTCGGCCGCATGGCCATGACCTATGGGTACGTCTATGTCGCGGCGGTCGCCATGGGGGCCAACATGAACCAGTGCCTCAAGGCCTTCCTCGAGGCCGAGGCCTTCCCCGGCCCGTCGATCATCGTCGCCTACTCCCCGTGCATCAACCACGGGATCGACATGAGGAAGGCCCAGGCCGAGCAGAAGCTGGCCGTCGATACGGGCTACTGGATCCTCTACCGCTACAACCCGCTGCTGGCCAGGGAAGGCAAGAACCCGTTCCAGCTGGATTCCAAGGAGCCCAAGCTTGAATACGACGCCTTCCTGAAGAACGAGATCCGCTACCGCACCCTCACCCAGCAGTACCCGGAGATCGCCAAGGAGCTCTTCGCCCGGGCCGCCCTGGAGGCGAAGAAGCGGTACGCCGACTACAAGAGAATGGCCGAATAGGCATCTTTCGTTCTCAACGTTCAGACCATCAACCTGAACAACGAGACGGGCGGAGCGGGCCGGATTCAAGGAAGGCTCGTGCGGCCGACGAGGACCAGGACGGACTTGTCAAGGTCGAGGACATCCTTGATGAAGGCGTTGATCTCGGCCACGCTGACGGCGTCGAGGCTGTCAAAAACATTGGACAGATAATCGAATCCTAGGCCGAGGACTTCCCAGACCCCCATCGCCTGGGCCCGTGGTCTCTTGGCCTCGTTCGCCCGGAGAAGCTGGGCCCGGGCCAGGCTCCGGGTCATCCGCAGCTCTTCCTCCGTCAAGCCCTTCTCGTGGAGCGTCCTGAGGGTTTCATCCAGGGCCGAGACCGCCTGGCCTTTTTTTGCTTTCTCCGTTTCGAGATAGGCCTCCAGGACGCCGCAGGTCTTCATCCAGGTCATCCGGGCGCCGACATTGTACGCGAGCCTCCCGGAGGCTCTGAGATCCCACAGGCGGGACCCCGGCCCCTTGCCCAGGAGGACCTCCAGGAGGTAGCCCTTGGCCCAGTTCCCGGCCGTCACGGGGGGAAGGAGGAAGGCCCGGCCCACATAGGTCTGTTTCGTGTCCTTGTCAAGGATGATCGTCCGGTCGACGGATAAGGAGGGCGGCGAGGGGGAGAGCCCGTCCTCGGCCCGCGCCCCCTTGAATTTCACGAAATATCTTTCGAGAAGGGGGCGGACCTTGTCTTTCTCAAGGTCGGAACACACGGAGAACAGGACCTGGCCCTTGGTGAAGAACCTGGCGTAGTACGCCGTGATGTCCTTTTTCCCGATGGCTTTAAGGCTGGCCCCGGTACCGAAAAGCGCGCTTCCATAACCCTGCCCGTCGAAAAATACCCTCATGGCGGCACCGTGGCCCGCCTCAGCGGCTTCGTCCTCCTCGGCCTTGCCGTAGATCGACATGACATTCTTGATGTTGTCGATCCTCAGGCCCGAAAAAAGCGGGTTCTGGACGATCTCCGAGACCACCCTGAGGGCGTCATCCAGGTTTTCGGAAAAGCACTCCACGCTGATGACCGAGCAGTCCTCGAAAACTGCGACCCCCATCCGGGTCCCCTGGGCCATGATATCCTGGGCGACCGAGAAGTCGGGAATCTCGAGGGTCAGCCTGGTCGCGAGATAGGAAAGGCCGTCCTTCCCCCCGGGGACCGCGCTTTTCCCTCCGGGGATGAAGAGCTGGACGGAGGTGATGGGGGAGGACAGATCCCTTTGATAAAGGCAATCCATCCCCGCTACCAGCCGGAGCTTCTCCGGCTTTTCTTTCCAGGGAGGGGGGCCGGAGAACTGCTGCGCGATGAGGACGACGGCCTGAAAGGTCAGGCAGGCCGCGACCACGATCCATGACCTTGCCTTTTTTTCAGGTCTCCGCCGTCCCGGCCCCATTTCTAGTCCCTCCTCCCGGCCTCGGCCGCCTTTTTGGGGACGATCGAAACGACGGCGCACTGCCCCTTACCGAAATAAACCGCGGCCGCTTTCCGGAGGTCGCCAGAGTTTGTCCTGACGATGTGGTCTAAGAACCTGCCGGGGTCCTTGCGCTCGTTCTGGAGCATGAACCGCGCCAGGGACGAGGCCAAGGTCAGGCCCGATTCCTCGGCCTGCTCCGCCGAAAACCGGATCTGGTTCTTGGCGCTCCCCAGGAAATCAAAGACGCGATATTTATCATCGCCCATGAAATCGTCCCGGGAGAAGTTCTCCTCGCGGGACTTCCTCAGGTAGTTCAAGGCCTCACGGGTCGCGGCCGCGATATTTCCGGGATCCAGGGTCAGGGAAACGATGACGGCTCCGCCGAAACGGCCGGGGATATAGGCCATATTCAGGTTCTGGACGAGGTCCCTCCGGCTCCTCAGGGCGATGTTCAGGAGCGGATTGAAACCGCGGCCCAGGGCTTCCGTCAGCAGGTCCATGGCATACTGGTCGGGGTGGTTACAATCCGGGCCGATGTAGGCGATGAAAAGGTAGGCTTCCTTGACGTCTTTTTCCTCTTGACAGGTGACGCTCTTCCCGAGAATCCGGGCTTTGGCGATGGAAGCGGGCGCGAGGCCGGCCTTCTCCAATGGCCCGAAGATGGCCCGGACCCTCTCTTCCATCTCCCGGCTCCGGAAGTCGCCGACGGCCGCCAGAGCGCAATTGTTCGGGACGTAATATTTCGTATGGAAGTCCCGGAGCTCATCCACGCGGGCCGCCCGGACGACGTCGGGGCGTCCATAGACGGGCCTCCCGTACGGATGGCCATTGAAAAGGCACCGCATGACGAGGTCCATCCCGTGCCGTTGCGGGTCGTCATCCGTCTGGTTCATCTCTTCGAGGACGACGGCCTTTTCCTCGTCCAGGTCGGCCTGGGTGAGGGCGAAATCGAAAAGGACTTCCTTCTGGTTCCGCAGGGCATAATCGGACTCGCCCGAGGGGACGGAGATCTCGAAGACGGTCAGGTCTTGGCCGGTGTTGGCATTGAAGTAGGCGCCGTGTCTGCGGACATCGCGGCTGACCTCGTCCCCGGACCTGGACCCGGTGCCCCGGAAAAGGAGGCAGTGCTCGAGGAGGTGGGCGATCCCGTTGGTCGCGTCGGTCTCATCCTTGGACCCGGCGTTGACGGACACGACAATGTTGACGAGGGGGAGGTCGTGCTTCTCGTAGAGAAAAACATTGAGCCCGTTGGGCAGAACGAACGACCGGACGGGGTTTTCTTCCTGGGACTTCATGGAGATGAGAGGGAGGGAGAGGGTGAAGATGGAGAAGATGATTCCGAGCCGCAGGACTTTCTGAATTCTGGCCACAGAATCCCTCTGGTGCAATATTTATACCAGTTTAACACAACTCCCGAGAGCACTCCAGATGTCCCGGGCCAGGGAGAAAGCCGGTTTTTCAGCCCGAGGACGAGACCGCTCCGCCCCAACGGGGGCAGGCCTAGTAAAGAACATTTACTCCATTTTTTTGCCCCGCGCCCCGGAGTGTGCTAGAATTCCGGCCGGAACAGGGGAACGCGCATGAGACCCGAACGATCAGCCAGGATCCTCGTCATCGACGACGAGGAGAACATCCGCAAGTCGCTCCGGATGATCCTCGAATACGAGGGTTACGAATTCTTCGAAGCCGCGACAGGGGAGGACGGCCTCGAAATGCTTCGGGAGACCGTCGGGATCGACCTCGCCCTCCTCGATATTAAAATGCCGGGGAAGGACGGCCTCGAGGTCCTGACGGAGCTCAAGCAGAAGCCCTATTCCCCGGAGATCATCATGATCTCCGGACAGGGGACGATCCAGGCCGCCGTCGAGGCGACCAAGCTCGGCGCCTTCGACTTTCTGGAGAAGCCCCTCCATCGCGAACGGGTTCTCCTCAGCATCCGGAACGCCCTCAAGCAGAACAGCCTGACCCGGGAATACCAGGACCTCAAGAAGAGGGCCGAAAAGCATTACGAGCTCGTCGGCAACCACCCTCTTATGAAAGGCCTCTGGAAGGAGATCCTTAAGATCGCCCCCACCAATGCGACCGTCCTCGTCCACGGCGAGAGCGGCACGGGCAAGGAGCTCATCGCCCGGGCGATCCACGCGAACAGCCTGCGGGCCAAGGAGAAATTCGTCCAGGTCAATTGCGCCGCCATCCCCGAAGAGCTCATCGAGAGCGAGCTTTTCGGCCACGAGAAGGGGGCCTTCACGGGCGCCACCGAGAAGAAGACGGGCAAGTTCGAGCAGGCCGACGCCGGGACGATCTTTCTCGACGAGATCGCCGACATGAGCCTCAAGACCCAGTCCAAGGTCCTCCGCGTCCTCGAGGAGGGAGAGGTCCAGAAGGTGGGCTCGAGCCGGATCTCGAAAGTGGACGTCCGGGTCATCGCGGCCACGAACAAGGACCTCCGGGAGGAAATCCAGGAAGGCCGCTTCCGGGAGGACCTCTTCTTCCGGCTGAACGTCGTCCCCCTGTTCTCGCCGCCTCTCCGGGACAGGAAGGAGGACATCCCGCTCCTTGTCGAATACTTCTCGAGGGCCTTCGCTGAGGAGAACAACTTCAAGGTCAAGAGATTCTCGAAGGAGGCCCTCGAGGCCATGGCCGATCTCCCCTGGAAGGGCAATGTTCGCGAGCTCAAGAACATCGTGGAGCGGTTGATGATCATGACCGAAAAAGATACAATAGAGGCGAAGGATTTGCCTCTGCCTTTTCACGAAGAGCGCGAGGTCGGACTTCCCGCGGCGGGCGGGGTCAAAACGCTCCGCGAGTTCAGGGATATCGCGGAGAAGGATTTCATCCTGGCCAAGCTCGAAGCGAACGGCTGGAACATCTCCCAGACGGCCAGGGAGATCGATACGCCGCGGAGCAATCTCTACAAGAAGCTCGAGCAATACGGCATAAAAATAACGGCCGGAGTCGGCGAGGCGGTTGCCGCTCCTTCCCGCGAGGGACAAGGAGGAGAGGAAAGTCCGAACTCCAAAGGGCAGGATGGTCGCTAACGGCGACTCCGGGCGACCGGGGGAAAGTGCCACAGAAATGACACCGCCCTCCAGGGCAGGCGCAGCCTCCCCGGGGAGCAAGGGTGAAATGGCGAGGCAAGAGCTCACCGCCCTGATGGCGACATCAGGGGCACGGCAAACCCCATCCGGAGCAAGGCCAAACGAACCCCACTTTGGGATGGCCCGTCCCAGGGGGTGGGTAGGCCGCTCGCGCCCCGGAGCAATCCGGGGCCTAGACAAATAACCGCCCCCGCTTCGGCGGGAACAGAATTCGGCTTACGTCCGACTCCGGCCGTTCCTTTCTTTCCACTTATTGACACGGGAGAGCCGCCTGGGCCATGATTCCTCTCTTTCGAGAAGGAGATTCGCCATGGCCGTAACATGCAAGAACCCGGGCCGGATCGAGTTTGACGGCAAGCTCCATCATGCCGAGGGCGGCGGGACCTTCGTCAATTTTCCTCACGACGTCGAGCAGATCCGCGGCAAGCAAAAAACCGGTTAAGCATAATCCCCCCCCATTGCCGGGCCGAGAGTCATACGGCATTATGGAGCCTAGCAGGTAAGATCGCAGTACTATCTCCCTCACGTGGGGGGCCTGAGCCGTTTGACAAGCCGGACCTCCCTGAATATAAGCTAATCCTGATGGAAAATCACCAAGAGGCGTCCGTAGTCCCCATTCGGCGTTTCGCCTGGTGGAAGGACGCGCCGGCGGATTCCAGGCGGGCCCTCCTGGCCGCGGCCTTCGGCTGGATGCTGGATTCCTTCGATGTCATGCTCTTTGCCATGGTCCTGGCGGCCCTGGTGTCGGACCTGGGGATCGCCAAGTCGACCGCCGGTCTCCTGGGGTCCCTGACTCTTTTCGCCTCGGCCTTCGGCGGGCTTGGCTTCGGGCTCATGGCCGACCGCTTCGGACGGCGGCGGGCCCTGATGGCCAGCGTCCTGATTTACTCGGTTTTTACCGCGGCCTGCGGCTTTTCCACAGGGGTCCTCATGCTGGCCGTCTTCCGCATCTTCCTCGGGCTGGGGATGGGCGGAGAATGGGCGAGCGGGGCCTCCCTCGTCTCCGAGACATGGCCGGCCGAGCACCGGGGCAAGGCCTTGGGCCTTGTCCAGAGTGCCTGGGCCGTCGGCTACGCGGGGGCCGCCGCGGTCTCGGCCCTGGTCATGCCGCGCTGGGGCTGGCGGGCGGTCTTTTTCGTGGGCGTCGTCCCGGCTTTCTTCACTCTCTGGATCCAGAAACGTGTCAAGGACCCGGAGATCTGGAAAGCCCGGCGCCTCGCGCCCGGACCGTCCGGATCGGGCTTCAGCCTGATCTTCGGGAAAGGCCGACTCCGTCTCACGGCCCTTGTCACCCTGATGAACGCCTTCGCCCTGTTCGCCTGGTGGGGCCTCAATCTCTGGATCCCCTCGTATCTGTCGATGGCCGCCGGCCAGGGAGGGGTCGGGTTGAGCACCCGTCTCATGTCCGGCCTCGTCATTTTCATGCAGGTCGGGATGTGGCTCGGCTACGTCAGCTTCGGCTTCCTCAGCGACAAGGCCGGCCGGAAAAAGACGTACGTGGGGTTCCTTATCGCGGCGGCCTTTTTTGTCTTCCTCTATTCGAGCACGAAACAGCCGATATTCCTTCTTCTTTTGGGTCCCTTTGTCGCCTATTTCGGAACAGGCCATTTCAGCGGTTTCGGGGCCCTGACCGCCGAGCTCTACCCCACGTCCGTCCGGGCCACCGCCCAGGGAATCACCTACAACACCGGTCGGATCGTTAGCGCGTCGGCCCCGTTCGTGGTCGGCTCATTGGCCCAGACCAGGGGCTTCGGCTTCGCTTTCTCGCTTATCGCCCTGTCCTTCCTGGCCGCCGCCGTCCTCTGGATCTGGATTCCGGAAACGGGCGGCCGGGAGCTCGAATAGCTCCCCTGACAAATAAGGAATCCGGAGAGCCGGCGTCTCAAAAAAGCGACGCGGCTGCCTGGCGAATGAGAACGAGCAGATTGCCGGGCCAGATCCCGAGCTGGATCACGCCATACAGGCAGAGGAACAGGACCAGGTAAAGCGCGGGATTATCCATCTCGATATCGACCGCGGCCAGGGAATCCTTCATGTACATGAAGACGATGACCCGAAGGTAATAAAAAACGGAGACGAGGCTGGCCAGGACCGCGATGACGACCAGGGCGGCCTGGCCCTGCCTGACCGCGGCGCTGAAGACATAGAACTTGGCCAGGAAGCCGGCGGTCGGGGGAAATCCCGCCAGGGAAAAAAGGAAGATCGCGAACGAGGCGGCGATCCACGGGTACTTGAAGCCGATCCCGGCGAAATCATCCAGATCCAGGTATTCCTTCCCCTCCCGGGTCATGGCGATGAGCGCGCTGAAGGCTCCCACATTCATGAAGAGGTAGGCGACGAGGTAAAAGAGCAGGCCGGCCCCGTCCCCGGCCAGGACGGCCAACAGGATATACCCGGAGTGGGCGATGCTCGAGTACGCCAGGAGGCGCTTGAGGTTCCTTTGCCGGAGGGCTGCCAGGTTCGCAACAATCATGGTCAGGGCGGCGATCGCCCAGAGGAGCCAGTAGACAACGGGTTGGGCAACGCTTTTATTCCAGAGCGGCGCCAGAAGCCGGAAGAGGACTGCGAACCCGGCCAGCTTGGGTCCGATGGAAAAGAATGCCGTGACGGGCGTCGGCGCTCCCTGGTAGACGTCGGGCGCCCACATGTGGAACGGAACCAGGGCGATCTTGAAGCCGAAGCCGGCAATAATCAGGGCCAGCCCGGCCCACCCGCCCGGCCCGAGGCTCCCGGCCCGGCCCATCAGGGCCGCCCGGATCCCGTTGAGTTCCAGGCTCGCGGCAGCGCCATAGACAAGGGCCAGGCCGAAGACCAGGAAGGCGCTGGCGAAGCTTCCCATCAGGAAATACTTGACCGCCGCCTCCGAGGATCCCGGGTCCTCCTTTTTCATTCCGGCCAGGGCGTAGCTCGAGACCGAGAGTATCTCGAGGCCCAGAAAGACGACGAGGATATTCGGCGACGAGGCCATGACCATCGCGCCGGAGAGAGCGAGAAGGAGGAGCGCGTAGTATTCCCCGTGGTTCATGTCCTCCCGGGCGATATATTTCAGGCTCATGAGCACGAGGAAAAAGCCGGCGGCCGCGAAGGTCAGGCAGAAGGCGACGGCCATCCGGTCGAGGGTCAGGCTCCCCCCGAAACAGGACAGATCGCGGCCCCACGACCGGATGCAGAAAAACCCGCTCAAGATGAGCGAAACCAGGGCGACATAACCGAGGTGATCCGTGTTTTTTTTCGGCAGGAAGGCCTCGAGAAGCATATCGACCAACGCCCCGGCGACGACCGACAGAAGAGGAGCCAAAGCCAAGAAGCTCATCATGGCCCTACTCACGCACTCTTTCAAAATGAGAGTGAACGCCGTTCACGGACTCATCCCGCACAGAGGGCGATAAACTCAATTCCGCCATTTTCTCTTGGACCTTCGCGACTTGCCTGACCTTATGGAGATATTGGGTGACCGAAGCGTCCATTTTTCGAAGGACGGTCCCCGGGAAAAGCCCCAGCCAGAACATGAGGATAACGACAGGCCCAAGAACCAGTCGCTCCCGCTTGTCCATATCCTTGAACTCGAGGATCTTGGGGTTCAGGATGGGACCATGCATCACCCGGCGGAAGAGCCAGAGGAGGTAGGCCGCCGACAGCACGGCCGTCGACACGGCGAGCGCGGCCAGGACCTTGTTCGCGGCGAAGATGCCGAAGAAGCACAGGATCTCGCCGACAAAGCCGTTGAGACCCGGAAGCCCCATCGAGGAAAGCATAGCGACGAGGAAGACGGCCGAAAATGCGGGCATCTGCCGGCTGACGCCGCCGTAGTCCCTGATCAACCGGGTGTGGGAACGCTCGTACAGGACCCCGACGCAGAGGAAGAGGCCGCCCGTGCTCAGGCCGTGGTTGAGCATCTGGTAAAGCGCGCCTTCCGTCGATTCCAGGTTCAGAGAAAACAGGGCCAGCATGATGAGCCCCATGTGGCTGACGCTCGAGTAGGCGACGAGCGACTTCATGTCCTTCTGGACGAGGGCCATGAACCCGCCGTAAATGATGCCGATGACGGCCAGGATCGAAAGCGCCGGGAGAAATGTCCGGGCCGCGTCGGGGAAGAGGGGGAGCCCCAGCCGCAGGAAGCCGTAGGCGCCCAACTTGAGGAGCACGGCCGCCAAGATGACGGACCCTGCGGTGGGCGCTTCGACATGGGCGTCGGGGAGCCAGGTATGGAGCGGGAAGAGGGGCACCTTGATAGCGAAGGCCAGGGCGAAGGCCAGGAACAGCCACGTTTGGAGCCCGGGCGACAGGGTCAGGCCGTAGAGATCCTGGAAGGCGAGAGATTGGCCCCCGGTCGCCTGATGATACCGCTCATAAAGGACGAAGATGGCGACGAGCATCAGGAGACTGCCGAACATGGTGAATAGGACGAATTTGAGCGTCGCATAAATCCGGCGCCGGCCGCCCCAGATTCCGATCAGGAAGTACATCGGGATGAGCATGGCCTCCCAAAAGACGTAGAACAGGAACAGATTCATCGAGACGAAGACGCCGATGATCCCGGTCTCGAGAAGGAGCATGAAAAACGAGAATTCCTTGACCCGCCCGTCGACGGCCTTCCAGGAGGAGAGGAGCGCGACGGGCGTGAGGAAAGTCGTGAGGAGGACGAGGAAGAGGCTGATGCCGTCGATCCCGACGTGGTAGTCAAGTCCGTAGCCGATCCAGCGGCCGCGCTCGACGAACTGGGCGGCCCCGGACCCGCCGTCGAAGCCGAAATAAAGGGCTAAGGAGACAAGGAAAGCCAAGAGGGCGACGGCCAGGGCAAAGGCGCGGGCCTCTCTCGTTCTCTCCCTGGGGAAGAAAATCAGGACGAGGCCGCCCGTAACGGGCAGGAACGTCACCAGACTCAGCAACGGCATGGTCATATCTTTAAAAACAGGATAAATCCCAGGAAAAGGACGACACCCAGGAGAAAGGCCAGGGCGTAGTCCTTGATCAGGCCTGTCTGGAGGCGGCTGAAGCCGAGCCCCGCGAGATTCGCGGCCGCGGCCGAGCCGTTGAGGGCTCCGTCGATGACTTTGAGGTCGAAGTGAGCGTAGACGAGCTCGGACCCCCGGACGGCGGGCCGGACGACGACCGCGTCATAGAACTCGTCCACGTAATACTTGCCGACGAGGACTCGATAGATCCGTGGGACCCGCGCGGCCAGCCGGCCCGGGACCAGGGGATACCGGATGTAGAAAAGATAGGCGATGAACAGTCCGCCCACGGCGGCGGCCGTGGAGACGAGGATCAGGTTCCATTCGACGGCCGCCGGGAACGGAGCCATGGCCGCCCGGACGACCGGCTCGAGGAAGCGGCCGAAAAGGTCGGCTTTTTCCCCAACGACCGCCGGAAGGCCGATGAACCCCGCCAGCGCGGAAAAAACAGCCAGGATGATGAGAGGGGTCGTCATGATCCCGGGGGGCTCATGGAGATGGCGTTTGGCCTCTTCGCCCAGCCTCGACTCGCCGAAGAAAGTCAGGAAAACCAGCCGGAACATGTAAAAGGCGGTCAGGCCCGCGCCCAGGAGCCCGAGGGCCCAGACGGCGTACTGCCCGCCCGCGAACGCGCTCGTCAGGATGGCGTCCTTGGAGAAAAAGCCCGAAAGGAAAGGGATGCCCGAGATCGCCAGGGCCGCGACCAGGAACGCGGGGAAAGTCCTCGGCAGGAACCTCCGAAGTCCTCCCATCTTCCGGATGTCCTGCTCGCCGGAAAGGGAGTGGATGACGCTCCCGGCCCCGAGGAAAAGGAGGCTTTTGAAGAAGGCGTGGGTCGTGAGGTGGAAGATCCCGGCCGCATAGGCCCCGACGCCGCAGCCGATGAACATGTATCCGATCTGTGAGATCGTGGAATAGGCCAGGACCTTCTTGATGTCCGTCTGGACGAGGGCCATGGACGCGGCGAAAACGGCGGTCACCGCCCCGATAAAGGCCACGATCGTCCCGGCGGCCGGGGATGCAGAATAGAGCCCGTTCAGCCTGGCCACCATGTAAACTCCGGCCGTGACCATGGTCGCGGCATGGATGAGGGCGCTGACCGGCGTCGGCCCTTCCATGGCGTCCGGGAGCCAGACATAGAGCGGGATCTGGGCGGACTTACCTGCTGCGCCGACGAAAAGCAGGATGGCCGCCAGGGTCACGAGTCCCGGGCTCAAAGCCCCGCCGGCGGCCGCCCCGTTGATCTTGGCGAATTCGGGACTGCCCACGTTCAAGACAAGAAAGAGAAGGCCCAGAATGAAGGCCGCATCCCCGATCCGGTTGACGATGAAGGCTTTCAGGCCGGCCTTGGCCGCGGCCGGGCGCTCGAACCAGAAGCCGATGAGGAGGTAGGAGCAGAGGCCGACGCCCTCCCAGCCGACGAACATCAGGACGATGTTCGAAGCCATGACGAGGACGAGCATGAAGAAGGTGAACAGGTTGAGGAGGCCGAAGTATCTGGCATAGGAGCGGTCTTCCGCCATGTAGCCCACGGAATAGATGTGGATCAGAAACCCGACCCCGGTGACGACGAGGCACATGACGGCCGTTAGAGGGTCGAAAAAGAACGTTACCGGTGCGGAAAAGGCGCCGCTCGAGATCCAGCCGAGGAGGGTTTTGGTGAGGCGGGCCGACTCCGGGGGCATTCTCACGAGATGAGCCAAGGCCGCGGAAGAGAGAATGAACGAAGCCAGAACCGCCAGGCAAGCCTGGAGCGAGATCGCCTTCCGGGAGATCCTTGAACCGAAGAGGACGACGACGAGAGAACTCAGCGCCGGGATGAGCGGTATCAGCCAGAAGATCCCGGCCATTTTATCCTTTCAGCCCGCTCACGTCCTCGGTCCGGATGGATTTCCGCTGTTTAAAAAAGTGAAGGACGATGGCCATCCCGACGACGGCTTCGGCCGCGGCCACAGTCAGGATAAAAAAGACGATGACCTGGGCTTCCGCTTTGCCGGAGGCTTTGGCCAGGGCCAGGAAGGCGAGGTTCCCGGCATTGAGCATGACCTCGACGGCCATGAACTGGGTCAGGAGGTCCCTCTTGATGAAAAAGGCCAGGACGCCGAGCACGAAAAGGACGATGGCCAGGACGAGGAAGGCGGACCCGGGGATCACGAAGACCCCTTTTTCCCGGCCAAGGTCAGGGCCCCGACAAGCGCGGCGATGAGGAGCAAGGACGTGAGCTCGAAAGGATACAGATAATCGGTGAACAGGAGATGCCCGAGCCCGGCGGGGTTCGCCCCTCCGGCAGGAGCGGCTTCCGCCCCGTGAAAAAAGGCCCTCCGGGCGACGATGAGGAACTCCGCGAAGAGGACGCACCCCAGGACCGCGGAGATCCCGAAAACGACCTTTTTTCTCTCGGGCGGCAGGCTTTCCTTGAGGTTGATCGTCATGATGGCGAAGAGGAAAAGGACCATGATGGCGCCGGCATAGATGATGACCTGGACGGCGGCGACGAAGGGAGCGTCGAGGAGGCCGAAGATCCCGCCGAGAGACGCGAACGAGAGGACCAGGAAAAGGGCGTCATGGGCCTGGTTCCTGGAAATGATCATGGCCACGACAGAGCCGACGCAGAGGAGGGAGAGGAAACCGAAAATGACCCAGGCCATGATGGATTGCGCCCCTATATTAAATTGACCCCGGGCTATAAAGTCAAGCCGGAATTTGCCGGGGGAGCAGGGGAGGGGAAGGGAACTTTGCCCCGGACAGAATATCTTTGACAAATGGGCGGGATTTGCTATAATAACGCCGGTACCGCGGGGTAGAGCAGCCTGGTAGCTCGTCGGGCTCATAACCCGGAGGTCGTTGGTTCAAATCCAACCCCCGCTACCATTTTTTTTGCCTTATTTCCCCTGTCTTCAGCGAGTTAGAATTTTTCTCGAACCTCTTTTCGCTTTCCGTCTGAGTCCGTAGGTTCAGCGCTTTTCAATCTAATCCGTCACAAAACGGTCACAAAACCGTCACAGGAATTTTGCGCCCTTCCCGGCGTTTGCAATTTAGTCTGGCACGCCACGGGCACACGGCTGTGACACGGCGGAGTGGTCTGCCTGCTTATCCAGGCCCTTTAGATGGACCCTAAGCGAGCCCTGCCTGGCCAACTGACCCGTTACCCCCATTCAAGGATAACGAAGAAGATAACCTGCTCAGAAATTTGCGATACCTTTTCAAGCATATAGACCATTGGACTCCGGATCCAAAGGTCGGAGGTTCGAATCCTCTTAGGCACGCCATTTTGTTTTTCTTAGAACCCTTTCCCCCTCCCCGAGCGTGAACAGGATGTCGAAGGGCTGCTTCCAGGAAACGAAGAGGTCGTCGCCCCTCAGGCTGGCGCTGTCGACGACCGCGCCGAGGATGGCGGCCTTGCCCTCGAGGTCGGCCGCCTGGTAGATGTCCTTGAAGCCGCTGAGGAGGTCGATGACGATCGATCCCTCCTCCTTGTATTTCCTGTTGACGCTGCCCAGCTTATCGATGTCGGCCTGGATCGCCCCCAGCTCCCGCTCCAGGGCCGCCTGCTTCTCCTTGTACTGCTCCTTCGTGATGGTGCCGTCCAGCCGGTCGTCGTAGATTAGGCCGAGCTGGTTCGTCTTCCGCGTGTATTCCGACTGGAGCCTCCTCAGCTCCCTCTTGTCGGCCCCTTCCTGCTCGCCGTGGGCCGATTTCAGCTGCTCCTTGATCTTGCCGGCGATGGCCCCGTCGATGTAGAGCTTCCCCAGGGCCTCGGCGAACATCCCGTCGACCTTTTCCTCGCGGAACATGCCCAGGGGACAGTTCCTGTCCTTGGAGTGGGTGCAGTGGTAGTAGACGTACGTGCCGCTCTTGTGCGCCCCCTCCTTCTCCTCGGCCGTTATACCGGCCTGGCAGTGCCCGCACCTCAGGAAGGGCTTGAAGGCGAAATGCTTCTTCGCGGCCGGCTTGGCGTAGCTGCAGTTCTCCCTGAGGCGGGCCTGGACCCGGTTGAACAGGTCCGCCGAGATCAGCGGTTCGTGCGTGCCCGGGAACACCTGCTTGCCCCACCTCACCATGCCGTAGTAGAAGGGGTTGCCGAGGATGACCTGGAGGCCGTAGATGCTTATCGGTGCGTTCGGGTTCTTCGACGTGGGCCTCTGCCGCAGGCCGCGGCGGTTGAGCTCGTCGCGGAGGGTCGCCAGGGAATGGCCGCCCCGGGCGTAGAGTTCGAAGGCCAGCCTGATCAGCGGGCCCCTTGCGGGATCGATAGCGACCGTCGGCCGTCTGCTTGACGGATCCGTGGGGTCGGGAACGTTCATGTAGCCGACCGGGACCCGGGACGGAAAGACGCCGCCTCGGGCCTTCTCCAGCATCCCCATTTTCACCCGCTCACCCCTCTGCATATTGTCGAGGTAGGCGATGTTCCCGAACATCATGAAGGTGAACTTGTCCACGGGAGGGGAGTCCCTGTTGATGACTTTGTTCTGGTTCACCAGTAGAACGCTGAGGCCGCCCCTGTCGATTAGGTTGTGGATGGCGTAGAGGTCGTCGGGGTTCCGCGTTATGCGGTCGATGGCTAGGGCGATCAGGTAATCGGGCTTGTGCTCGCCGATGAAGTCGACCAGCTCGCGGAACCTCCTCCTCGTCTCCGAGGTCTTTGCAGACTCGGCGACCTTGAATTCCCTGACGATGTCGATGGACCTCTGCTTGGCGGCCTCCCTGAGCGCCCTGAGTTGGGCGTCGGGGGAATAGCCGCGGGCCTGCTCGACCGACGAGACCCTGACCCAGATGACGCCGGTCATTTCTTGCTCCATTCGGCCTTCCCCAGGGCTCTGGCCAGATCAGCGAGATTGTCGAGCTCGACTGCCCGTTCCATCGCTTCTTCGAGGTCCGCCTTAGCGGCGTTGATGAGTTTCTTGTAGTCGGCCTTCGGGTCCGGCGACTTGAATAAGTCCTTCCTTTTCATCGCTACGTTTCTCCAACCGATATAATAACGTGTTCCCGCACAGCCGCACACGCTCTTGTTTAAGGTGTTGAGCGGGCCAGGGTCTGCAACCCCCGGCCCCCGCCCCGTGCGTTAGTTGGGTTTTTCTTGCATCCTCTTGAAATAGGCCTCGGCAACCGCCATCCAGGCCTCGTCGGTGACCCGGAGTTTCATTATGGCCTCGAATCTTGCTCGGCATTCACCGACCGTGACCTTCCTGATTTCCACGCCTTCCTTCAATACTCCCGTCGCAAACACCATGGCCAGGTCTAGAAGCCTGTCTATGATCTCCCCAGGCGGAAGCTTGGCCAGGGCCATTACCCTTACGAGTTCGGCGGCCTCAGGAGATTCGTTTGCGTTGCTCATGACCGGCCTCCTTCTGCCGCTGTTCTTCCTCAAACCGCCTGAAGCGTCTCCGCAGGCTCGCGCCGGCCGCGAGCAGCTCCTGGAGCTTCTTCGATTCGGGCTTCTGCATGGGTCCGTACAGCTCCTGGGCCTCCACGTAGCTCTCCGCTTCGATGTCCCAGATGAAGTAGACGGGGACATCATCGATGACGAGCTTGCCGTCCCGCGCACTGCATTTGAAGCATTCGAGGACCTCAGGAAATGGATCTTGCTCGCCGGCGGTCTGCGTTATCAACCAGCCGAGGTCCCCTGCGTACTTGTTCAGGCGGAGTTCGGCGCCGGCAGCGCACTGCTTCAGCTTGCAGAGGCGAGCGCCATGGATTTGGTGAAAAGACCGCCGGTGATCGGCTTTCTCTGACCCGCTTTGGGACGCTACCGTCCCGACATCCGTGTAGTTAACGTTCATTCTAGTTCTCCTTTTTTAATGTTTTTCGTGAGGCCGAATAAGACCGTGAGGCCGCCTAGGGGAGGCCCGGCGTTTGTCCGGGCCTCCCCACAGCGGTCACTTTCCGGCCTCCTTCCCCCGCCGTTGTTTCTCGAATTGCTCGTACCGCGCTTGCAGGGGCGCCCCGGCAGCGAGCATCTCCTGCAGCTTTCTGGACTCGGGGTTCCAGAGGGGCTCGTAGAGTTCCGGGGCCTCTACGTAGAGGCCTGATCCTGACTCCAGCTTGAAGTAGACCGGTTTCGCGTTCTTGAAGCACCTGGGACATTCCCCTGCGTAATCCACGCACTCCGCTACGATCAGGGCTCCTTCCTTGCTCTCGGCATAGGCCCTTAGGTTAAAACGGTGTTTTGCCAAGGCCTCTTCTTGCATGCTCCGGATGATATCGACGACGCTGTGCACGACGAACAAGTAGCAGGCGGCGCTACGAGGCAGCGTCTTCTTGCCGTTGGCCTTGCCAGTCCTGCCCTGGGACGTTGCCGTGCCGCCAACCGTGTTAGCGCTGATGTTATCCATCTCATTACTCCTTAGCTTAGATTTTGTGTCGCCCGAGGGCGCACATGTCGCGCCATTCCGTAAATGCTCTTGGCTGTCATGGGAACGCCCAGGTGAGGTAAGCGTCAAGTTCGAGCTTCCTGCCGTACCTCGGTCTAGTCTTGAGTTGGCCGATGCCCTTATGAGACTTCATAACCTGGTTCATTTTGTTCCTCACCCTAAATGCTGAAAATTCAGCAGAAATATTGGATTCACCGATATTTTTGAAGAGCGGCGGTGAGGAACTTATCGATTATGCGGGAGATATAAAATAATTAGTCTTTGAGTAAAAATTTGCGTATGAAGGCCTGATAATTCAGGCTGGGGAAGAGTCTGTTATTTTTCCACGAATATACTAAACGGCCTAAGCGTCTTTTTCATTCGCGATTACGTTGAACTTCGCTTTGTAGGCGTTTGCCTTATCGTAGGGAAAAAATGGATCTTCAGACAGAGCGAAAAGGGCTTTCAGCCTCTTTCGGAGGATTGATATGTTCTTTTGTAGCGTGAGTCTTATCCTCCCCGAATCGCTTCTGGTTTCCCACGAAATCTCCCCACATTTCAGGCCCAACAACCACAGAGTCTGCCATACTTGGTCTGGCCGTTTTGCTCTTTTGTCTTCAAACCCCAAGACCGCGAAATTCCATGCCCCCAGAGGTTTTCTCCCCGCCCTGATCTCCACGGATTCTCCGTCCAAGAAGCGGATTGATATATCGCCCCAAGACGAACCCTGAGGAACCTCTAAAGGTCCTATGCCCTTTGTTCTAGTCCGCTGGCCCTTTTTGCTTCCGATAAATGCCCGTAGCCGGTTGCCGAGATCTACGAGCACGACGTTATCGTAAAATCCCTGGAAAGCAAGTTCGAAAGCCTCGTCTGCCAGAGTTTCTAAAGACTGATTATTCAAATTCTCTATAACTTTTTCCTCGAAACGGCTGCAACTTTGCTCCTGTTCAAAAAGGCTTCTCTCGTGAATTTGCTTTAGGGCCTCCAGGTGGCGTTCCTCGACGCCTCCGGGCAATTCATCCAGAATTCGTTTTAAGTCCGCTTGGAAATCTTCTAACAGGCTCATCCAATATTGGACGTAGCGCTTGACTAAAACGGCTTCTTTCGAGAGCTCAGAGCCTTTTTCAACGTTCTTTTCAATTTTGTCTTTGATCTTCTTGAATTCAATGAGGTCCTTTTCAGTTTGAGCAGAACAATTCTCAAGCGCTTCAGTGATGTCGTCAAGACTGGCCAGTGTATAATCTGGAACGTCCAGAAAGCGTCTTCTTATCGCCATGCTAATAACGAAGGCTGGTTCCTAAGGATCTTGCGCCACCATTCTGTCGCCTAGCTTGGTCCTGACGAACAGTTGTACGCATCTCTCTCTCATCGAATATTGCATTCGGCCCTCGCCAAAATGTTTTTTTTCGGTTCAATATTCGGATTTGCCTTCACTGTTTTAGCATATCAAACATGTCGCTAATTATCACGTCTGTTCGTTTGAAATTAACATACCCTCTGTAATACTTTGTTAGTGCTTCCAAGAAATCTCTATTTTGGCAAGCAGCAAATCTCTGAGCCCTTTCGATGATTGAAACATTAACCTGCACAACGAATTCAGGAGGCATATCTCTTTTTATTGGTTGGTCAGTGTTTACTAAAAGTATTCTTCCGGAGACAGGAAAAACAAACTCATTAAGGCAATTTACGGGGTCATGGTCGTTATCGCCCTTGGTGATAATGGGATTGTCTCCTACGAGATACCAATTGGCGCTGTCTCCAGTATATAAAAATCTCCATTTTTCTATTCTTTCGCTCCAGTTGCCGTCATAGAACGGAGCGAATGGAAGCATTAGTTTTGAAGACTTTTTAAATGCAGCAGAGTTTCTAACAAGATCTAAAACTTCCTTGGGTACGTTTTCACCACTCTTACTCTTGAGCGTAAAGAAACAGAGATCATTATCAGCGACAAAGAAGTCCTTTGATAACTCCTCAACATACTTAATATTGCCCGGTAATCTCCAATGCAAAAATAGAAGAAAAAGAAAGAGGCGCATCTTATCCAACAACCGAATCTTTGTCTTGTTCGTAGAATTCCTAATATTATCTAATGGACCCCATGATTCATTTTCAATGAGTGCGTAAAGATTCTCTAAGTAATCCGATGACCCTCCCATAGGGAAAAATACTGTATTTAAGTTGTTCTCGAAGAAAGCGGCATCGGGGGTTAGGGGGTTGGGCAATATCTTGTCATTAAGTTTATCGTAAAGAAAAAAGCAGTTTCCACTATCGACGAATCCCCTTAAGTAGTGCCTAGGCAAATAATGATGCTTTTTGCTGCGATTGCCTTTCGGTCTTGTGGATAACCTCATCGGAAGATCCGTGTAGCAAATAGGTTTCGTCGTCCATTTGATGGAACCTTATTAAGGACGTTAGAATCCACTTTGGGATGTGTTTTTTGGGGGCCTGAAGCCCCATCGCTCAGACCGCCATAATTATCCATTAGCCAGGCAATGTAGCAAGATATTGATCGGTAATATATATAAGGCCAGTATCTGGCAGTTTGGGTAGTTCTATTTTATCAATAAAACCATGCGCTTGTGCTTCGGCGGCATGGTACGTTGTTGATTTTAAAAAGGCCTTCCGAATTATTGCGGCTGTAAGAGGTTTCGAAGCACGAGGGGTCGTTTCTTTCAGAATTATTTTTTGAGTATTATCATCTGTCGCTGATAAATTGGCCTTTGTCGTATCTAAATCAAAGACGTTAAAGTTATCAGGCAGCGCTGTGCGTGCAAGTGTTGTCTGATGAACCATAAAACTACAGTCCGGAACGCCAATTCTCGTTTGAAAACTCAAAAAGAAGGGGACGCCAGCTGAAGAAACGTTACCCATGTTATAAACGGTAGTCTTTTGTGGGATAGCCTTAACAAAATTATAGAGACTGATAGCAGAAAATGGACTGCCTCCAAGTGTGGCAAGATAAACTACATATTCAGAAATATTTGTACCCACCTGCGCTTGGCCGTTAATAAAGCCAGTGAAAACATCTTCCATCTTCTTACTGATCGTAACGCTACACCAAATATGCTGAACCTTCGGTACTTGAGCCTGTGTTTGTTCTAGTGCCATGCGGTCATCCCCCTCATCTAACTGAATTGTACATTACAAATTAGCGCAACATCAATACAAAGCCCCCCAAACAAAGTCTGGATCCGAAATAAAATGAGGAAAAACTGGGAAGATATGATAAAAGCCCCACCTAAACAATGGGGCTTGGCGTCCGACGGTCCCGACTTGCCTAGTCCTCCTTCCGCTCCTGCCTCGGGTGGATGAAGCGCTTGTCCAGCGTCATGGGGTGTTTCGCAGCGAGGCGCTCGGCGTACTTGCTTGAAAATCTCAATCCAGGGGTGATAAATTGAGCGGGGGTAGGTCAACAGCCGGGGTTGGGCATTACCGAGTTCAGAAATTAACGTGCCTTTTGGAATAATCAAGCTCTTGATGTGTCTGTATATATGAAGATGTATACCACGCATGAAAGGGCCGCCTCCCCGGATAGAGAACTTTTCGAAGAACTGCTGACCAATTCAGCCCTTGTCTTTCATATCTGCCTAGGATATTCGATCAACCTCTCGGATGCTGAGGAACTTTATCAGGACGTCTATTTGAAAGCTTGGCAAGATATCGGCTCAGTAAGAGTCCAGAATTCCGCTAGGCCTTGGCTCTTAAGAATAGCCCGGAATGTCTGCCTTAACCATCTACGGAAGAAGCGCCAGGATAGAAGGTTGTTCTACGATAATCAGTTACCCATGGTTGAACGAGATACCCCCGAAATGTCAATAATCCGCGGCGAACTTGGCCTGGTCCTGAAAGGAGCTGTGCAGAGTTTGCCCACTAGATTCCGCGACGTGTTTGTTATGCGGGAATATGGGCAGTTGTCCTATGAGGAAATATCTGAAACTCTTGGAATTAAGATTGGGACAGTGATGTCACGACTGAGCCGGGCACGCCGCTCGGTTATGGAGGAGCTTAAGGAGAACGGCTATGGGAGAGAAAATGGGAAGTGAGGAAGAGATCATTAACCGGCTTATACGTGAGGAGTTGGAGAGCGCTGACAAGAACTCCCCTGAATCGGCCTTAAAGGAACGTCTTCTGAAGGCAGTCGCTCCTAGTGCTACGAAACGGATAAGATCGTTCCCTTGGTACCTAAAGCCTGCCTACTTTATTGGTTTATTATTGCTCGTTATAATCACTATTTTTCTTTTCAGGAAGCCGTCTTCTTCGCCAAACCAGGCCCTCGGGCAGAGCAGATTTATCACCCAATACCTCATGAGCTTGCCGACAATTCAATCGATTTCTGAAGGGCAAAGCCACGTACTCCATTACTCCTCTCCGGGCCAACGTCCTGGAGGATTTGGTTCAACGTATGAACGAATATTCGAATCCGCGGTTCCCCCTGCGGAGCCGGAGAATGAGAAGGGAAATATTGCTCAGCCGGAAAAGAACTACACTCCGCTGGGTCTAAAAGAAACCATCCGCATTCTCTTTTTTGACAGGACTCTGGAAAAATGGCTTTTAGAATATTCAAGAAAATACCAGGAGGTCTAATATGGCAAAAAGAATATTTGTTTTTGGCTTGTTACTAATGTTTAGCCTTGGTCTCGCCGCTCAGGACAAAGACGGAAAGGTCCTGATTGATAAGCTGAACTTGATGTTCAAGAATGCGGCTGAACGACCGACTGTCAGTGAAGCCGAATACGCGGCCGGACTTGAAGCCCTCTACGCGGAGGCCATTAAAGAAAGAGATCAGAACCAAATAGATCCGCTTTTTTTCAAGAGATACCATCGGGTGTTGTTGGTGCTCAGGTTGTTTGTCATGCCGGGCAAGAAGGGAGTCCTGTCACCGGTCTTTGAAAAAGAGTTTGTGGGATTCGTCGAAGATGTTAATGGGTTGCGGATCAATATTGCTGATAGGGGGGCCATCGGCGAAGTCGCTGGCGCCGTGACTAATGAGATCATGAACCTCTACCTTTACCCTGACAGCATTAAAGCTCGGGCTAAGCTACTCAAAGAGTTCGAAAGTAAGTATGGGGTTAAAAAATAGAGAATTGGTTTTCTTTTCCTGAATGGCATTTTTCCGCTCCGGCCTGGGGTGGATGAAGCGCTTGTCGAGCGCCGCGACTACATGAAGTCTGAGCCGCTTAAGATTCAAGGGGGGGGTCAATGAACGCGAGGGAACCATGCTTGAACTCAGGGGAGTGACCAAGAAGTATTCGGCCATACCGGCTGTCCGGGACGTGAGTTTTGTCCTAAAGCCGGGTGAAATTACCGGGTATCTGGGTCCGAACGGAGCCGGGAAGAGCACAACGATTAAAATGATGGCTGGGTTGCTCGAACCAACTGAAGGTGAAATCCTATACCAAGGTCACCCGATCAGGCAAAACATGTTTGCTTATAAAAGTACCGTCGGATATGTCCCTGAGCAATCCGACGTTTACAAGCACATGAGTGCCTGGGATTATCTGTTCATGGTTGGCCGCCTCCGAGGGCTTTCGGATCTCCTTCTACAAACCAAGGTTACTGAACTCATGCAACTCCTCGGTTTGTCCTCAGAGATGGACATGGCCATGGCATCCTACTCCAAGGGAATGGTTCAGAAGGTCCTTTTAGCCTCAGCCCTCCTTCATGATCCTCGTGTCATTTTGATGGATGAACCTTTATCCGGTTTGGACGTTACCACGGCTCTCGTCGTCAAAGACCTTCTCGCTCTGCTCGCCCAGGAAGGCAAAATAATCATTTACTCGTCCCACGTCCTGGAGGTCGTCGAAAAAGTCTGCTCAAGGGTTATTATTATCGATAAAGGAATCATCGCAGCTGATGATTCTGTTGAGAACCTTAGCCACCTGATGAACCTCCCCTCCCTGGAAGAGATCTTCAGCCGCCTCGTGGTCAGTGAGAATCCGGAGATAACGGCCCGGGGCATTGCCGAGGCCATTAAACGGGGGAGTTAAGGAAAGTTGATTTCCATCCGGAACGCCTTGCATGCAGCTTCATTTGAAGCCCGACAATTCCGGATCCTTACCCGACACTTCTTTCTTCGGCTCTTCAGAAATGACCTCGTGGACTTCGAAGACCAGATGAAGGAACGCGTGATCGGGATACTCGCGACACTGGCGGTTTTTTCTGGTCTCGTCGCTTACGTGTTCCTGGGGAAGTATGACTTTACTCGCGACACTGGCCAATCCTGGTTAGAAAAAATGATCATCATTACGTTCTTCATGCTGATTATGGGTTTTATGGCTATCCTCGAGTGGGACTTCATATTTCTGGATCGGCGCGACTCTTCTAACCTCAACCCACTTCCCTTGAGAACGAGGACAATCCTGTCAGCGAAATTCGCCAGTTTGCTGCTCTTTGCCAGCCTGTTCGGTTTAGGTTTGAACCTGCTTTCCTCTCCTTTCTTCATCCTGCTCCTCCCTCGGTGGCGATCTCCCAGCGTGCTCTTCTTTTTCGGGCACGCCATCATCCATTTTTTGATAATGTTCTCGGCCTGTTTTTTTGGGTTTTTCTTTTATGTCGTCCTCTTCGGTCTGCTCCAGTGCCTATTGGGGTCTACGATTTTCACGAAAGTATCGACATATCTGCGTTCCCTCTTTGTGATCCTCCAATTATTTCTCATCCTAATCTATTTGAGGATTCTCGTTTACGGCCTTGAAAACTTGATCTCCACAAAACAGCTCGCATCGGATTCTTCAATAATGGGCCACTTCTTCAACTATTTTCCTCCCTTCTGGTTCACCGACCTATACGAGACAGCTTTGGGAAGCCCCCGGCTGCCTTTTCATGGGTATTATAAGTATGCGCTATTTGGCTTGGCCGTAATGGGTTTCGTATTCATCTTGACGATGGGGCTTAGCTATGGGCGTTCGCTCCGGAGAAGTCTTGCAGGCCATAGCTTGCGACTCCGAAAGATCCGCTGGTCCCTTGAAACTGCTTTTAACAGCATTCTGCTAAGAAACTCTACTCAACGGGCAATTTTTCACTTCTACAGAAAGACACTGAGAAGTAGCGTGTTCCATAGAATGCGCTTGGCCACATACTTTGCTTGCGGCGTGGCCCTTGTGCCCTTTCTTATAACGATGCGAACCGTCGAAAAGGGCAACCTTCTCAGTATCAATGCAACTTTGGTTTCCATTCCCTTGGTCCTGTCCTTTGCTCTTCTTTTAGGCCTGAGATCCGTTATGAATGTGCCAGTTTCCCTTGAGGCAAATTGGGTCTTTCGTTTGACGGAGAGGCCTCAGATCCTGGCCTACTTTACTGGCCTCAGGAAAGCTATCCTGCTTTTGAGACTTTGTCCCCTGTTCATTCTTATCTTTGCCGTCTACACAGTGCTTTGGGATCCCCAAACGGCGTTCTATCATTCTCTTTACGGATTAGCCGTATCGATCCTCGTTATGGAAATCCTCCTCATCCGCTCTCTTAAGATCCCCTTTACATGTTCCTATCTTCCAGGGAAAGAAAGAATCCAATTCTTCTGGCTCTTTTATCTGTTAGGGTTCATTGCTTATATCAACGTCATGAGCCGTCTAGAACTGGCACTCCTTCGGTCGCCTCTAGGCTTCATATATTTTTATGCGGGCGTTCTAGTGGCGGTTATCGGGATCAGAGCCTATCAAATCCATTTTCTCTACCGGCGAAACCGACTCCAGTATGAAGACGAACCGGAACCGCTAATGGTGGGCCTTGATTATAGGACTCCTCCGCACAAGAGCACTTTATAATCATCTCCATTCGTGCCCGAGAGACCTGTCCCCGAATTAATCGAACTGAGAATATAAAAAAGCCCCGCCTTCCAACGGGGCTTATAGACCGGCCGCCCTACTCCTCCCTCTTCTCCGGCCCGGGGTGGATGAACCGCCGATCCAGCGTCGCGGGGTGCTTGGCGGCGACGCGCTCGTTCTTGGGCGGGCGGCAAACTCTTCCAAGCCGCATAACAACTCCCAGCAGTTGCCCGGTCAGCCGGGGGGGAGTCTCGATGGGCAGGGTATGGTTCACTCCGGAACAGCTCATTTGCAAGTTATGTAAGGCGTCGGAGTGCCGAATGTGAACACGAGGGCCTTCGAAAAAACCGTAATGGAATAGCTTTGTCTGTTCGTTTTCCAGAGGAATACTGTAGAAACGCTTGATTTTCCGGGTCCCAGAGCTTATATTATATTCGGCATCAGGAGAGGCCCTCTAATGCAGGGCCCGGCAACCTGGGACGGACACCCAAGGTGCCACTCGCACGGAGCGAGGATGCGGTCGCTGAGAAAGCGGCAACAAAGTGTCCGGGCGATATGACCCGCTCTCCTGAGCCAGGAGAAGCGGGTTTTTTGTTGCCCGCCAATCCGCTTTCCGCTCCCCTCAGATACCCGGCCTCCTGACGCTGATAAGGAGGTTACAGTCATGCCCGGGAAAATGTGGCGTCCGCGTTGTAAGTGTTCTCCCCATGTCGTTGGCATGGGGACTCCCAATTGTAGGAATTGTGGACAACCTGGTGAGTACGATGGGTGGCATCTGGGCACGATCGAATGGATGAGTGCTTACCTAAGGCGGACGGGCTTTCAGCCCATGGGCCCGCACTGCCAGTTGGTCCACGAGTTGATCGGCCGTCGAACAGAGACTTGCCGAACCTGTAAGGGTCGCGGCGTCTTGGATGTTGATGAGGGACGAACGTGGAAAGAGTGTCCCGACTGTAAAGGGACTTGCTACCTTTTCAAGGGGACCCGGGAAGAATTTCTGGAAATTCGATCCCGGATACTGAGCCAGTACCCAAATGCAGGTCCTGTTTCCTTCAACCCCGTGATCCATGAAGCAGTTGAGAAGGGTGTCATGACTCGTGAACTTAAGGAGCAACATGTGACCGTCGAGAAGAAGCCAAAGGACGATGGCGTGCGATGGCTGAAGTTCAAGTACGACATCACGATTAAAGCGGGAATGGTTGTCCCAGCCGGGACTGTTGTTCTAGGTCGTCCGGGGCCCAGCCCGAGTTTGTGGGCTATTCTCTGGGATGGGCGTGGGGTTGGCTGGCGTGTAGAGTTTGATGATGGCTATTCCACCATTGTCCCCCTTGAAGTGGTCGAGGCGATAAAGCCCTTGGGACTGCCCGTGAAAAAGATCCCAAAGCGGGAAGAGACTTCCGGTCGATTGGAGACCGCATGTTGGATAACGCTCAAAACAGCCATTGAATTTTCGCCCGGTCTTGGCTATGGAGCTGGAACACGCGGTCTGGGTTTTCCGGTGTCGGAAGGCTGGATAATCGACCTTGTGGGCGACCAACACTCGCTCCTTATCCCGGACAGCGCGGTGGAAGTTGAAGAACCGTTCCGTAAACTCGATGACTTGCAATGGCTGGAGTGTAAGGTCAATGTTCCCCTCAGACATGGAAAGTTCATTCCGGCCGGGAAGTTCATTGTCGGCAGTCGCGTCGACACGGGATGGAAGGTCGGAGCCGAGTATTCGGAGTTTATAGAAGACACTTGGCGCACCCGCGAAAGAACCGGCGACGATAACAGCAACATAGTCAAGGTCGACGTCACGCCTTCGATGATCATTCCGGACAGCATGGTTAAAGCGGGGACCCGTGCTCGCTGGTTCAACAGTAGCCGGGCCGTAAATGCGACCCCGCCGGAGATAAGGGTTACGTGCGCGAAGTGGCCCGATGAGCTGCCGATGAGTCGCGTCTTAAAATTGGTTTACACGGGCTGGCGGCTGAAGCCGAAGGTCGACATCGTCGCCGAGAACGGAAAACGTTATCGCAAAGGAGAGAGCATCACCGGCATGCCGGTTTCTGAAGGCTGGGAAGTTCTGGCCGATAGCGAATGGAAACTTTGGGCCATTATTCCCAGGGACCTGGTGGAGACAACGAATTCCGTCTATTCGGAGAAGGAGGCGAAATCCCGTGATAAAGAGCGCCAATGAAAACAGCCGTTGTTCTGGAAGCAACGAGTCCCCGGCCGTCATCGCCTGCCCCGTGCCCGCGGTCGCGAATGCGGTGAAAGCGTCCTGACATGAGCATGATCTACAGTAGGAAGAAGCACGGCAAAGTCGGGCTTTGGTTGGTAGGAATCTGCAACAGATACTTCTCGTCCGGAGGCAAGTCGCTCAATAATTGTCGGTTTCACGACTGCGGCCGGTTGTATTGGGGAAGCCGTGCCGGGTACTGCTCAAAGCATAAGCCCATAGTGAAGGCGGGCTGGGCAAGATACGTCGAGACCAAGAGAAAGAACCGGGCAGCGTGGTGTGCGAAACTCACGTACGCCTGTTGCGTCAACTGGTTCATCCTTTCCACAGACTCGCGCGGGACCTTTTTCTATGTCGACACGAGGGAGTGGCCCGAGTGGAAGTCCCTGCCGGAAAGCGCGAAGAAAGAGACAGGCGCGACCGAAAAATACATGCTCCCCATCGCCAGGGAAAAATGGGCCAATCTCTGCAGTTGGCAATGGATAGGGTATGAGAAAGAATCTGAGGAGTTGAGATGGATAGCGGAACATCTGAGCACCCCTATTAAAACCCCGGATTTTGCGGGCGACTTGAAGAAGGTCAACAAGATGATAGACCAGGAACGAAGGAACGAGACGGCCAGGGTGCTGCACCCCGGGTCGGCCGCCAATGACGCGGGAGAGAGGGCCCTTGAAAAGATGCGGGCCGATTTCTTCGGCGACGTCTGTTGCGGCAATAAGACTTTCGCCAAGTTCCGAGCACACGCTTCCACTTGGAATGGACGCAATTGAGGACAACCTCTCTGGGGCGGGAATGGAATCAGTTTCACTTGGGCAATTCCAGAATGCAAAGGGAGCTTTCCGGGGAGATGGAATTGAATGCGGCGAAATAAGTTGACGCGCCCTTGGGAATCTGTGCTTAAATGACCTCGGGAACAGAGAAAGGCGGTGCGATGATGGAAATCTCCCTGCATAGGTCAAAGAACCTTCTGTACGTACTTTTTGATGATGACGAGCTCGTCGAAAAAGACCTCGAGGCCGGACCCTTCAGGCGCCGCTACGGATGTCCGGGGGGAGTGACATTCACATTCGAGAACGGCGAGAAGGGTTTTTCCCTTTACATCAGTTTTGACCGTTATAAAGATCCGGAGATCCTTGGCCGGGTCACCAAGGGCCAATCAGTAGAGGAGCTGCAGACGCTTTGGGAGTTGGCCCATCTGCCGTGCGCCAAAATATTCGGTTCAAACGTTCTGCTGGTTGACGGGCGCAGTGTTGAGCTTGTTGATACCATCGGATTTGAACTGCGGAAAGTCATGGACGGGCTTTGGGCGACTGGGGAGAGCGAATCGGAAGTCGATCGGCGCAACCGCCAGATGAGACTCAATAGGGTGAGAGACGGCGTGCCTCGAATATTCAGGGAAAGGGTCCCTGGCGCGATTGTCACAAGCCAAAACGAATCAACCAGGGGTGAGGTCATTTTCACCAACAAGAGAACTGAGAGCCAGCCTGGGACGCAGCGTAATGGGATGGGCCAGGCAGGCAAAGATCCAGCATCGGAGCGTGCGCTCGAAGCTAAGGAGCAAAAGGAGGCAGCGCCAGAGCGCACGTTCGACCCCAAGGAGCAGCCCGTTGACCCGCCGACGGAGGCAGAGCAGCGAGTCGACGCCCCGATCATCCGCGAAGAGCGGAACCCGAGCGAGATCGCGGAGTGCGACGGGTGTGAAAAATTGTATTGGGAGGGAGAATTGACCGAGGTAAGGCCGGGTCTCTTCCTCTGCTTGTACTGCCGGACGAACCCCCGGATCATTGCGGATCTCGCTCTCACTGACGCTGAGCTTATCGGCATTGACAACAGGATCTGCGATGGGTGCGGAACCATCACGTACAAGGACGATTTAACGGAGGTGACGCCGGGGGGTAAGTTCTGCGTTGTATGCCTATTATCGAAGGGATGGTTCGACCGCGACGGATGAAGTGACCCTATCAAGCGGTCATTTCTTAAATAACGTCGCCCCAATCGGCACGGCGCTTCTGGCGTCCGGCCTGTTCACTTTCCCTTCCGCTCCGGCCTGGGGTGGACGAAGCGCTTGTCCAGCGTCACGGGGTGCTTGGCCGCGACGCGCTCGGCGCGGGTGCTCGAAGATCTCACTTCAGAGGTGATACGTTGAGCGGGGAAAGTCACTCCCGGCAAGTTCTTTAATCGCGCTTCGCAACACGTTGGCGGGTCGGGATCACCGCAATCACTTTGCCGAAAATCCGTTCCCTAGATACTGGACCAAATGCACGTGAATCAAAGCTATTATCCCGGTTGTCACCCATCAGAAAGTACTCTCCGGGACCAAGCTGGACAGGCGGGGAACTCCGATACTGGTTCTTTCCGGGCGTGTAGGCGGCCCAGTGGCCGTCCTCCATCACGACCGTAGATCCTATGCGGTATGCCGTTGGCACCCAGCCGAAATCGATGTTGTCAAGCGACTGAACAGGTAGGGGCCGGCCATTGACAATGACACGATTCTCACGCACTTCAATCGTTTCGCCAGGTAACCCAAGAACACGCTTGATGTCAATTCCGATGCGGGCGGGGAGCTGGGCCTGGACTATGTCTCCACGCCGCAACGAACGCGTACGGAATAACGTAATGCGGGAATATGGTACTCGCAAATCGTACGCCGCGCGATTCACAACAAATCTGTCGCCACGTAGAATTGTCGGGGCTGCCGAACCCCCTGTGAGTGAATAGAGCCGCAAATAACTTGGCAGGACGACCAGCACGGCTGTGACCAACAGCAGGGTGCGCATATGTCTCTTGCGCCATAGATGCATGAATTAATCATAGCAATCCGCTTTACAATCCGCAACCGAGCAAGGTTAGTTCCCTGGCTAGAGAGCTTGGCGGGGATTCACACGTCTCTCTTCTTTGGCACAAGGACGTGGAATCTGGCCAAGTCGTTCTGACCTGCCCTCAATAAATCGAACTAAGAACATAAGAAAAGCCTCGCCTTCCAGGCGGGGCTTAATGACCAATGGGGCTGTGCGGACCTAGTCCTCCTCCTTCCGCTCCGGCCTGGCGTGGATGAAGCGCTTGTCGAGGGTCACCGGATGCTTGGCGGCGACGCGGGCGGCCTGCTTGCTTTTGGGCAGCCGGCCAGCCTTCCAGAGGACGATGTAGACGATCTCAGACCGGTCCCGGAAAGCACACAAGAATGTCCGTCAGCAAGCCGCAGATAACGGGCGGAATGCGGAAAACACTAATCCTACTGGGATCGTAGGCTATCGGGGTTTCGGGGAGGGGCGAATCCCTCTGGGCGCGCCCAAGTTTGACTTCCCGCTCATCCCTCTGTTAATCTGAGGCCTGCATAGAAAAGGGGGCCAGCAGTGGCCAACAAGTGCCCGACCTGTCATGCCGATAATCCTGATACCGTGAAGTTCTGCGGGGAGTGCGGCACGCAACTCCCTCCGTCCCAGGAACATCCTCCGGTCATGACAGAGACCCTTCAAACGCCGGTTCGTGAGCTCACCACAGGCTCCACGTTCGCCGGCCGGTACCAAGTGATCGAGGAGCTCGGCCACGGCGGCATGGGCCGGGTCTACAAAGTCCAAGACACTGACATCAAAGAGAAGGTCGCCCTCAAGCTCCTGCGGCCTGAGATCGCCCTGGACAAGGAGACGGTCGAACGCTTCTCAAATGAGCTAAAGCTCGCCCGGAAAATCAGCCATAGGAATGTCTGCCGGATGTTCGACCTGGGCAAGGCCGAGGGCACGACCTTCATCACGATGGAGTATGTTCCGGGCGAGGACTTGAAGAAACTCATCCGTAAGACCGGCCAGCTAGGAACCGGCAGGGCGGTCTCGATCGCGAAGCAGATCTGCGAAGGCCTGGCGGAGGCCCATCACCTCGGGATCGCCCATCGGGATTTGAAGCCCCAGAACATCATGGTGGACGAGGACGGGAACGCCCGGATCATGGACTTCGGGATCGCCCGGTCGCTTTCGGCCAAGAGCATCACGGGCGCCGGGGTGATGATCGGCACACCGGAATATATGAGCCCGGAGCAGGTCGAGGGCAAGGAGGTCGATCAGAGATCGGATATCTACTCGCTCGGGGTCATCCTTTTCGAGATGGTCACTGGCCGGGTCCCGTTCGAGGGCGATACGCCGTTAACTATCGCCGTCAAGCACAAGAGCGAGCGGCCGCGGAATCCACGGGAGCTCAACACCCAGATTCCTGAGGGCCTGAGCAGAGTGATCTTGAAGTGCCTGGAGAAGGACAAGGGGAAGCGTTATCAGACGGCAGAGGACCTGCACGCGGACCTGGAGCAGGTCGAGCAGGGATTGCCGACGACGGAGCGCATCGTCGCGAAACGCAGACCGATGACCTCCAGGCAGATCACGGTTACTTTTTCGGCGAAGAAATTGATCATCCCAGCCATTGCGCTACTCGCTCTGGTTGCAGTCGGCCTCCTCCTCTGGCGCATTATCCCTTCGAATAAGGCTGCTCCGTCTCCTACCGCGTCAGGTCAGCCGACGCTCGCTATCCTTTACTTTGAGAACAAGTCTGGAGATTCAAAGCTGGATTATTTACGTGAAGTGCTGGCAGAGCTGATCAACACGGACATCTCCCAGTCAAAGTACATCCGACGAGTCGTTACCAGTGAGGAAATCTACACAACCCTCAAGAAACTCGGCCTTACAGACGCCAGAAAATATTCCTCGGAAGATATCGAAAAGATCGCCGCCCAGACCCGGGCCAGCCATGTCCTGAGAGGGAGCTTCATCAAGGCCGGCGAAGGCTTCATCATCACCGCCGGCCTACAGAAGCCGGGCACTGCCGAGAGATCGACAGACCTCCGGCTTGAAGCCCGTGATGAGAAGGACATTATCGCCAAGGTTGATGAGTTAGTGCGGCAGGTCAAGGAAGGGCTTAACCTCACTGCGACTCAGATTGCCAGCGACGTCGAAAAAGAGGCGGGTAAGATCACCACCTCTTCTCCCGAAGCCCTCAAGTATTACATTGAAGGCAGGAGACACATTTACAAACTGGAATATGAACAGGCCATCGCCTACATGGAGAAAGCGGTGGAAATAGACCCCGAATTCGCCATGGCTTATCGATCACTTGCGATGGTACACAATAATCTCGGGCATGCCGCTGAAGCCCGGAAATACTTCAAGAAAGCTCTCGAGCTGAGCACGCGGCTTCCTGAAAACGAGCGGCTGCTCATCGAAGCTCAGGTCTTTAGTAACGACGAGGATTATGCGAAGGCCATCGAGATCTTAGAAAAACTGGTGAAGGCCTACCCCAGCGACGCCGTGGGCCATTCCGCTTTGGCTTTCACATATGATTTGGCCGGAGACATTGACAAGTCTATTCAACACTACGAAGTCGCGAATCAGAACCGAAGCAACGCCTTCATCGTCGGAGGCCTGGCGGGCGGTTATATGGCGAAAGGGTTATATCAAAAAGCAGAGAATCTGTGCCGTTCGTTCCTCCAGGACGTCGAAGATAATTCCTATGTTCGCTCTGCGTTGGTTTCTAGCTACTTATGCCGAAGGCTGTTCGACCTTGCTGTTAGCGAGGCGGAAAAAAACTATCTCCTCGACCCTGTTTGGTGGAAATACCAAATGGGTTGGGCCCTTCTCTCCAAAGACGATCTCGCCGGCGCGGAGAAGATCCTAGGTTATGATGCACTTCTTCTGAGCCGCGGAAAATTCAATGAGAACGTCAACCTGTGCCGACAGGATCTCGAGAAATCGAAAGGAGACAAAGAAAAGGAGGCAGGAGCATATGTGGATTTGGCAGTCGCGCTGGAAAAAGCCGGTCGCTATGAAGAAGCCTATCAGGCTTTTGGTCAGCATCTGAAGCTCTCGGCCGAGTATCGAAAATCAGCGGGTGAATCCGCACTGTCCTATTTACCAAGTCAGCAAAAAAGAGACCTTTTCGTCAAAGGAAGAATTCAGGCGAAGATGAAATCGTTCGATGAGGCAAGAAAGACCGCCGCGGAGCTGAAAGCTCTGATCGATACGGGCATCAACACAGAAGAGCTTCGGTTCTTTGAATACATACTGGGGCTGATAGAGCTTGGAAATGGGAACCATAAGAAGGCTTTAGACTTTTTTGGAAGGGCGTGCGCCCGACTGCGGTTCGAAAGCGATCCTGGTCGTGAGTTTGACCATGCTATCTACTTTTACGGTCTTGCCCTATCCCTATACAAGTCTGGGGATCTGGAGAAATCTTGCAAAGAATGTGAAAAAATCACACGGCTAACAATCGGAAGGGTTTGGCATGGCGACCTCTACGCCAATGCGTTCTACATGCTGGGGAAGATCGCCGAGCAGCAGGGAGACAAGACGCGAGCCATCACGAACTACCGCAAATTCCTCGACCTCTGGAAGGACGCCGACCCGGGCCTGCCCGAGGTTACGGACGCCAAGCGGAGGCTGGCCGGTCTTTAGGGTTGAAGGCCTTAATATAGGTTTTCAGTCCAAACAGGGAGGGAAGATGAAAAGCACTACTCTTGTGGTCAGCATAGCGGCCTTGGTCTTCGCGGTTTCGCTCTGGGCACAAACGCCAGGCCAGCCGTCGGTCGAGCTAAACCATGTTTACGTGACGCTTCAAAAGGGCACGATTGATTCGATCGCTAAGTCGGCGTTCATCTCCGAACAATTCAGTATGTTCGAGCAGGAAACCATCAAGACCGTCACCGAGAGTTGGACGGGAACCTACCTCATGGGCTGGCGCGCTTACCTGGAACTTTTCGCGCCGGGCGGCTCCGAGGGTCTCACGGACGGCTCATCAGGGATTGGTTTCAGCGCTTCAAGGCTGGGCAGCGGCGGAGCGATCAAAAGGAAACTGGACTCTTTGCCGGGTGAGAAAACGCTCTCCGATCTATCGAGGAAGGTCGAGGGGAAAGACAACATCCCTTGGTTCGACAGCATCCGCCTTCAGTCCCTCGACAAGGTGGCTTTCAGCACCTGGCTGATGGATTTCCGCAGCGACTACATCAAGTTCCGCAATATCGAACTCACGAAGGATGGCCTGTTTGATCGCCACGGCTACAACGCCTCTCGATACACGACATCTGAGGAGAAGAAAGCTTTTGAATCGAGGCTCTTCAATGATCTTTCGGAAGTGCATCTCGAGCTTGACGCATCCGAAAGCGTATCCTTCGATAAGTTCGTCACGGCGCTCGGATACAGCGTCTCCGAAGACCGCGGAAAGAAGGCATATCATGAGGGGACTTTCACGTTCTTCGTGAGCACGCTGCCGAACCCAACTTACCGGATCCGTAAGGTTGTCTGCACGCTGAAGAGAGCCGTCGAGCCGAGAACCGAATACAGGTTTGGACCGGACGCTCGTCTCACTGTAGAAGGGCACACGGCGATTTGGATATTCGGCAAGGACTGAGGGGGGGGCTTTGCTGGCCTTTAGAGTTAAAGCCGGAACCCGTGGGCCATCAGGATTTCAGGGAAGGGGTTTAGGGGTGTTTTAAGGGGACAGATTAGCGCCCAGGCTTGACTGGAATGCTGAGCCCCCCTTCAGTTTCGTTGATGTAGTCCATCATCTCTTTTTCGCAGTTCTCCAACCCTTCCTTTGCCGCCAGCTCCTTTTCGCGCTGCAGGTCTGGGTGCTCGTGCCTTTGGACGACGATTCCAGGCGTGGGCTGCCTGGACGCCATCCCCTTGCACACATGGTAGATCGCCCCGGCCGCAGCCGAGGCCACGTCGTCGTTGGCGTTCTTCGGGTGGTCGATCCTCTCGGCCCCGCTGGGCAGCGTCTGGAGCTCGAGCCGCTTCAGTTGGTCGGTCAGCTTCTTGTCATCCAAGAGGACCACGGCCCCTGCCTGGAGGAGCGCTTTCAACTTCAGATAGAATTCGGTGGCATTGGCCTTGCTCTGGTTCAGGGCGATCCTGTGCCACCTGAGCTGGCTCTCGAGCGAGGCGAACGCATACCTGTCGCCCCAGCATTCATGGATGCTATATTCTCGCAAGAGGTCTGCATATCCTTCGACAACTTTGACGAAGTCAAAGGGCGGCGCATTTTCGCGGACCAAGTCGAGATAGACCGTTTCCTCAAAGGCGTGGGCAATGGCCAGCGTCATGCTATCGTTCTTGCCCGCGGAGGCGTCGATGAAAGCCTGGTATCTCACGCCCTTCTCGGCCGGCCTTTCCTTTCCTGTCGCCGCGGCCTTTAGCTTCTCCCCGTCGAAGAGCGCTCCTGTGTCATCTCGGAACTCGGCCTCGTACTCTGCCCTGCACCTCTCTGGGTCCCGTTCCATGTCCCGGGCGATCTTCCTGTCCGAGAAAGTCGGGTTTAGGAGCTTAGTCGGTGCCTTGAAGACGAGCGTGTCGGCGTCGTCCCGCCCCCAAAACTTTTCGTATAGGGCCCAGAGCGAACCCGCCTTCCTGTTCGGGCTGGAGATGCCTATCAGCCGGCCGCCGGGGATGATCGAGGGCGTCAGCGCCGAGACGAGCTCGTCGACGTTGTCATTGGGGAAGAACCCCACTTCGTCGAGGACGACCAGGGCCAGCCGCCAGCCCCTGACCGACCTGAAGTCCGACGCCTTGACGGCGATGTGAGCCCCGTTGACGAGGTCGAGCTCGTCGTTCGTCTCGCGCCTGACGAGCCTCTGGAAGGGTTTAAGGAACCGCTTGATGTTGCCGAAGACGATGCCCGCCTGCTCCCTCGTGTCGGCCAGGCAGAAGATGTTCCATTGCTCGCCCGGGCCGACCTTCTTCTCCCAGCCGCCCAGGGCCGCCTCGTATGCGGCCACGAAGCCCATGGTCGTTGACTTCCCGCCCTGCCTCCCGGCGATGATGAAAACCTCCTCGTAGCCCCCTGGCCGAGGATGGGCCCTTCCGGTGCAGGCTCTGAAGATTTCAAGTTCTTGGGACGTCAGTTGAAGGCCATAGATCGTCTTTAGGCACACGACCCAGTTCGACCACGTCGCCGGGTCGTGGAACTGCTTCCCGAAGGCCCGCCTGTCGAACATGGCTTCGATAATATCCCTAGGGCTGGTCTTCTCGCTGTGGCGGACGCAGAACGGCTCGCCCCGGAGGGCCTTCATGCCGCAGGGGCGGCCGTCAACACGGAGCGCCTGGCACTGGGCCATAAGCGAACTCAGTCTTCCTGGAGCTTCGCCCTTACATCAGGGGGCAGGGCAAAGGGCCGCATGACTTTGGCCCCCACGAGCTCGTCCAGCCGGGCCTTGATCGCCAGGAGGTCACGTTTCGGCCGCAGTTCCCTGACGGAGACGACCCGCCGCTGCTCCTTCAGGTAGCCCGGGTGGCAGCCGTCCTGCATCCTCTCGACGGCCTCCTTGATGATCAGCCTCTGCACCCAAACGAGGGGGTCGTCGATGTCGACGGGCGCAAGCCTGGGGATTCCCCGGTACGCCGAGACGCTCTCCTGGTTTATTCTCATCGTTTGGTGCTCATAGGCCTCGTTCACGATCTCCAGGACCCAGCGGCCTTCCCACGACGGGGGAGGGGCCCATTTCGGGTTGACCTTGTGGCTCACGCTGCCGTCCTTCTCGAAGACGATCCGGCTGTAGCGGGCATAGCTCGTCGTGGGCGCGATCGAATGGATCCGCTTCGTTTCGCCCGGGCCGAGCCTCAGCATCTCCTTCCTGTACTCCAGGACGATCTTTTCGCCGTCGGTCTTGTTTATAAGTTCCGTTTCAAACAAATCATTGGGGTTGATTTTCATTTGTACCTCCTAAAAGGGAATGGAGGGCGGGGCGGGAGCACGTTCCGTCAGGAGCAAACCCGGACACCCCCGTCCCGCCGCATTCTTTCGTTGCACCGGGCGATTTGAGGAGAGGAGCAGTTCGAATGAAGTCAGCTTCTGTCCCTTCATCTGTCGCTTCCCGTCTCTGCCAGAATCTCGTCAAGCCTCTTAAGGTCTGCCTCGTCGCGCTCGATCCAGGTGTCCTTGAGGCGTTCGCTCTTGTAGGCGTAGCCTCGGAAAGTTCTCGACTCGACCCATTCCGCGGTTACCGCGATGCGGAGCTCCTTGTAGGCGGCGAGCGGGGAGTCGGGCGGGCAGAACACCACTACCGGGATGCCGCGGGGGACGTGGACCTCGCCGATGCCCTCGAGCTCCCTGGTCTCCACGTCCCCGCCGTCGATGTTCCTGAGGACGATGGGCCACTCCCCGGCGGCTGCCTGAGGCATCTCGAAGCCGGGGCGCGGGGTCAGGACGACGCCCCCGTCGGGCGCCCACTCGACGCGCGAATATCGGCTGTAGAGGGTACGGGGCGAGACGCTCTCTAGGATTCGCTTATTGCCTGGAAGAACAGCGAAAAGGGGCGGGCCAGTCGCGTCCCAGACGGTGATCGGCCTGCTCGACGAATTTATCAGCTCGGTTTCGTATGTCATCTTCATTCCCTCCGCCCAACCTAGGCAGAATGAATTCAGTTTCCGGGAGATATGCTAAATAGTTGGGGGTTCAAATCACCTCACTCATCCCAAGTGTGGTATCATGGCCGCATGAATTCACGAAGTGTCCGCATCTGCGTTACCGGATTGACAGCTCTCATGTTCATGGCCGCAGACGCCCCCTCACCCTCAGATCAGGCCGCCATCGCCGATACCCGAACCTACCTCCAGCGTCTGGAGAAACTCGGGTTTGCCGGCGTCGTCCTTATCGCGCGCGGCGAATCACCCCTCTTCGCCGAAGGCTTCGGCCTGGCCGACCGTGAGCGCAACCTCCGCTGGACGCCGGGCACCGTGTCCGATATCGGCTCGATCACCAAGCAATTCACCGCCGCCGCCATCCTCAAGCTCGAGGAAGAAGGGCGCCTTCACGTCACCGACCCCATCTCCCGCTATTTCCTCGACGTCCCCGCCGACAAGGCCGCGATCGCTCTCCATCAGCTGCTGACCCATTCCTCAGGCCTCACCGACCCCGACGACGTCGACGACTACGACCCCGTCCCGCTCGCCGATTACCTGCGCAAGGTCTTCGCGCGTCCCCTTCGCTTCACGCCCGGCGCCGGCTATTCCTACGAGAACGCGAACTTCAGCCTCCTCGGTGCGATCATCGAAAAGCTCTCGGGCGAAAGCTACGAGTCTTTCGTCCGCGAGCGCCTGTTCCTCCCGAACGGCATGTACGAAACGGGCTACAAGCTCCCGCTTTGGGGCGAAGGCCGCCTGGCGAAGGGCTACCTCTCGGGCAAGCTCTGGGGCACGATTCTCGAACGCCCCATGGCCGCCGACGGTCCGCACTGGGCGCTCCGCGCCAACGGCGGAATCCACATGACGGCCTACGACATGCTCCGTTGGGCCCGTGCGCTGCTCGCGGGGCGCGTCCTCACGCCGGAGTCCATGAAAAAACTTTGGGCGCCGCACGTAAGCGAGGGCGGCGGCACGTCCTACGGCTACGGCTGGTCTATCGCCACGGCCCCCGACGGGAAAAAGATCGTCACGCATAATGGCGGGAACGGGATCTATTTCGCCGACTTGGCCATCGTCCCCGACACCGGGCTCGTCGTCTTCTTCATGACCAACGTGATCTCCGAGAACCGCTCCGCGAATTCCCTGCTCCGCGAGCTCGGCATGCGGTTCCATGCGGGCGTGCCTTATCCGGCGATCCCCGAGATTGTGGACCTCGGCGAAGCGGCCCTTGCGACGCTTGCCGGAACCTATCGCCTGCCCGGCCAAGACGCGGGCGGCTATCGCTTGACAACCGAGGGTAACGCCCTTTTCATCGAGGCGGAGGGCAGGAAGGCGTTCGCGGCCCTCAATTCCGTCAGCGAGGCCGAGCCGGGGCGCCTCGACAAGCTCAGCAGTCTCACGGAGCAGATCATCGCGGGCAACGTGAAGGGCGATTTCGCGCCGCTCTTCAAGGCGTATGGCGGTCAAGTGCCGATCGAACGCCTTAAGGCCAGCTGGACGGATTCGTATCAAACGATCGAGAAGGACCACGACAAGGTCCTTCGCCATGAAGTCCTCGGCACGGCCAGAACGCAGGACCGGGACGAGACGGTTGTCCGGTTTACCTGCGAGAAGGGCCATGTCGATATGACCTACGTCTGGGACATCAAGGTGGAGGGCAGGCTCCTGGGCAGGTCCGTACGCGGCCTGAATGTGCGGCTGCGCCTCTACCCCTCGGGCGAGCGGGATTTCTTCACGTGGGACGAGGGGATCCGGCCGCCCAAACTTGTCCGGTTCGAAGCCGCCGAGGGCGGCAAGCTCACCGTCCGAATCGGAGCGGAGAAAAGGCCCGGCGCAGCCCGGCTGGAGTAACAAATGAGAAAATCTTCGCCCCGGTGCGTCGGAATAGTTGACTTCGACGAATTGACAGGCCTTTCTAACTAAGTGTACATCTGAAGTGAACAGCACGACCGGCCGCGCCGTGCCTGGTGCGGGAGGGCCAATTGGAAGCATCCGTCCTCGACCTCAGGCGGCGAATGAAAAACGTCCCGGGAGCGCTCCATCGATATGAACCTGTGACTCTTCTGCACCGCGGGAAAGTCGTCGGCGTCATCTGACCTGCCTCCCTAAAATCGGTCCAGATATAATGAGAGAAAACCCGGTGATGAACCTACCCCCGATTAGCGTGCCTGAGAGGATTCGAACCTCCGACCTTTAGATTTGGAGTCCAGGGCTTTGCTATGTTGAATTCCCGCGGCCTTGAATTATCCCCTAATTTCTGTTATTCAAAAATGAGAAACGCGGGGAGGTCATGAATATTGAATCGAGGACTTTGGGGGATGTTGTCGTTTTCGATATCGTTGGGGCCTATACGAAGGAAACCCGCTTGATTCCGACGCTCGAAGAACTCATAAAGGCCAGATTGAAAATAGGCGAAAGGAAAATTATTTTTAATTTGGAAAAGGCCGAAATCAATAGCGATGTTGGTATGGGAGATATCCTCGCCTCTTACGTTTCGATAGCGGACGCCGGAGGACAACTAAAATTGGTATCAGGATCTCCAAAAACACTCGGCTTTTTCAGGGCCTGCAGGATAGACACAATCCTAGAGATATATGACAACGTTGAGTCTGCGTTGGAGAGCTGGAATAAGCATGGACCACATGCTTGAATTAGTGGCATAGATAACATTATCATCCGGTGCCCCGACGCCGACACCTACTATAGACGAGAGAAGGCCGGCCGTCTGCCGAAATAGGGTGAATCCGAAAACTCAGGCGAGATGTGGCGTGCCTAAGGGGAATCAAATCTCGGTCTGATGGCTAAAGTGGATCAGTCTGGACGAATGTTCTTGTTCGCCCGGGCGTCGATGACTTTTGAGGTCTTCAGGCGGACATCATCTTCCCGCTTGGCCAGTTCTGCCTCGGCTTCCGCCCACAATTCGTCCACCTGGGCCTCGGTCACGGGCTCCGGCGGGGCCTCGCGCTTGAGCATGGAGATGGAGGCCTGGGACAGGCCGAATATCTCGGCCAGCTCCTTCCCTTCAAAGGTGCCCGTGATGCCGGTCCGCAGGAGCCGCCGGATTAGGACGCGCCTCTGGTCCTTCAGGCTGGGGAGGGTCAGCTTGCGGTCGGCGTTCTCGAGGGTGACGGCAGCGAAGAACAGTTCGATGGCCCGGTCGGCCGTCATCCGACCGGCCTCCACTTCGCAGAAGAGGCGTTTCAAGAAGCGCATCTCTTTGGGCCCTCGGGCCTCAATCCAGCCCTTGGCCAGGGGAAGGGCCGGGGTATGGGTTTCGGTGGCCTCTAGGCCCCTCTCTTGGGCCTCCAGCGGGGCTTCGGGGTTCATGTCGGTGCCCCTTCCAAGCGGAACGCCCTCCGGATAGGCCTCCTCGTTTCCCTCGTTATCTGCTTTGAGCCTGATCTGGCTGGCCCAGCAGACCGGCGACTCGTTCTCATTCAATCGCCGGTATTTTATGGCCTGGAGGTAGCTCCTCCAGTCGCCCTTGCTTTCGGGCCAGCCGTGCCACCGGCCCGAGGCGACGAAGTCCTGAATGAAGTCATCGGCCTCGTAGAGCCCGTTGTTGGACGTTAGGCAGTCCCTTAGGCCTCTGAAGACCTCGAATGCCATGGCGTTCATGGCTCGCCTGGCCTCGGGGGACGGCCCCTCAATTGTTATCGGTCTGTTTTGGGTTTCCATTTAAATCCTCAAAGAAATTTTGCTGACCGCCGTTCCATTTCCCTTTCATGTTCGGCGGAATTCATGTCCGATAAATACCTCTCTGAACTTGCCACGTTCTTGTGCCTGAGCCACCGGGCGATCTGGACGAGCGAGTCGCCCTTGGCCGCCATCTGGCTCGCGCAGGTGTGGCGGAGGTCGTGGGGGCTGTGGGGGTTCGCCAGGCCCGCCTTTCTGCACGTCGATTGAAACAGCTTCCACCCCGACTCCTGGGTCATGTGACCGGTCCTGGGCAGTACTTTCGAGGGGAATAGGTGGGGGTTCTCCTCCGCGTAGGCCCTCCCGGCCCTCTCCTTCAGCCACGCCTTGAGTTTCCTCTCGAGCTTCTCCGGGATGTCGTAGGTCCTTGAGAGCCCGCCCTTCTCCGCCCTGACCGTGATCTGGTGGGCGTCGAGGCCGACGTCCTCCAGCCGGAGGGAGACGGCCTCGCCGATCCTCATCGCGAAGAAGTAGACGAGCGACCAGAGGCAGTCCCACTTCCTCCCGTGCCGGCGGGCCGCCCTCATGAACCGCGCGAGCTCGTCATCGGTGAAGTACCGGGCCCGATTGATTGTCGTGCCTTTTGGTCTTCCCGCCACGTCAGTTCTCCCATCCGTCGTCGGGGATTTTGTCCCAGTGTCTCTTGTCGATTTCGATGTCGCCCTCTGGGTCGTCGTTCCAGCCGAACCGGGACGGGGACGGCTTGAATTTCGGCTTGCCCATTTTGGCCTCGATGCGGTCCATCAGACTGTCGGCCCGCTTGAGGGTTTCAATCGTCTCAGCGGAACGGTCGCCCTGTTGGAACTTGCCTGCGGCAAGGGCGCGAGGGCCAGCCACCTTCGCCATGCGGCCGATGAGGTTGTGCTCCCGCTTGGCCTCCCGCTCTTTCTCCCTGCGGCCCATTTCCCTGAGGTCTTGGACGAAGCGGTCGTTGGCCTCCTTCTTCACGGCAGGCGAGGCGTTGTCCGTCGCCCAGCCCTGCCCAGCGTCGTCGCCGTTCCCCTCCCTGACCATGAGGCACTTGTCGAGCCACGTGTTCGAGAGCCAGAAGCGGCGCCCGTTCCGCCAGCGGACAAAGGATATGTGATCCTCCTGCGCCTTGATTCGCCCGATGCCGCCGGCCTTGATCCTGGGCTCGGGCTCGCCGTCGAACTGGATGTCCTCGCAGGCGATAACAATGTCCCCGGTCCGCGCCCAAACGATAGGCAGCCGCTTCGGTTCGGGCTTGATTCCGTTGCCCTTGGCTTCTTTCATTGATGTACCCTCCTTTAGCACCCAAGAATATATGTACCGTGAAAAAGCGGGCTTGCACATAGCCTAACTAAAAAATTTGCAACTTTTGCTTGCTCCCAAGATATGGCCGGCCCGGGAGGGGGTGCCCAAAATCGGGGCAAAAATTTGCCTGGGGCCGCCAAAAGGGCCTTCGGGGCGCCAAAAGGGCCGCGCATCGCCCTGTACGGCGGCCGCCGGACGGCCCCCGTTCGCCCCAGGTCGCGTCCGGACGGCCCGGGCAAGCATAGGGCAAGGGGCTGCCCCGCCTTGGGCCCCTCGGGCAATCCGGGGACAGGCGTGCGGGCAGGGAGTTATGCCCAGGGGCCTTTCGGGCAGCCATAGTCTTGGTTGCAGGCCGATCTGTGGCCATTGAGAAGTCGCATTCAAGGGGGATTAGGAGGTGATTGGGAAAGGCGTTAGCAATTCCTAGTGAAGACCCTTGAGGTCCTAAGCTGGAATCAACTGCTTTTTCTTACCTAGCAATTTAATCCAATCGGCAAAAAAGACCTCTATTCTTTTTATGTCGTTCTTATCGAGGGGGTTATGATGCGCGACAATATTCCTGGGATTTTCCAATTCAGTAAGCTTTTGGGCGATCCATTCTAGGTCCATAAAAATAGGCTTAAAATCCGCTGCATTTGCCCTGATTATGCTCTTTAAGTCTTTAAAATCGGAATAAAAAATCTCATGCTGCCCGCGTTTGCCTGTCCAAGGTTTTTTATCCTCTTCGCTTTTTCTAGAGGCGACATTTCTTTTTGGGTCAACCGGAACTTTCTTCTCCCACCAATCGGACCCATATTTTCTTTCAAGAATTCTTATTATTACCACTCGAAGTGAGTTTTCCAGGACGTAATACGTAGGGTATATTCCAGACATTTTTCTCGCGTCTTCAACCAGGGAAGTTGACAGCAGCGCGTCAACCCTTGGCAACTCATTGTTGAGTTTAATTAGGGCTGTTTTTTTGGATCGCCTAATAGGTATTGGAGGAGGAGCTGGGCTATGAGTTTTGCGGCTGAGGATGGCGCGAACTTGGGCCATTGTTTCTTGGCCAATATATTTTGACAAATCCAATCCTTGTTCATGGGCGACTATATAAACACCCTCTTTGGTAGAAAACGGCCCAATGTGTTTCCTGATCGTGGAGATCCTTTGAGAAAGGGCCTGAGGCGAACATTTAAGGCGTTTTAGTAGTTCGGCCCTTAATTTTCGATAGGCTGTCATAATAGGAATATTATTCTTTATTTTGTTTCAGTGAATTTCTTTATCTTTTTGCCTTGAAGCATCCTGCTGACCGCACTTTGGTCTATCCCAAGCGCGGCCCCGATTTCGTCTTGAGTGGCTCCGGCCTTCATTAGCCAGAGGACCAACAGTTTCCTTATATAGCTCAGTTCTTTTTCCAATGAAATTGTTGAAGAGGCGTCTTGCTTTCCTTGGTTAGGCTTATTCACTTAGGCCTCCTTCTCATTTTTGGAACGAAAACACTGACCAATTAGAATTTTAACTCTATGGGTATAAAAAGACAACCGAACTTTTTGAGAATCCCACCCTCTAACCATCGTCTATTCCTTTTGAGGCCAACACCCGCCTAATGTGCCCCGCGTCCATAAACGGTGATTATTCTTTTTATACGAGCGACACAATGATTTGGCCTTCTCTTAAGTGCACATTCCCAAAGCCTTATAATCTTCCAACCTTTATTCTTGAGTTCCCTGTTTATTTCCTTGTCCCGCTTACGATTCCTTTCAATTTTCATTCTCCAATAATTCGCGTTGCTCTTAGGCGGTTTGTAACATTTTGGACACCCATGCCAAAAACATCCATCCGCAAAGATAGATAATTTATGCTTTCTGAAGATTATGTCTGGCTTCCCTGGAAGGTTCGGGTGGCGCCTCCATCCCGTTATCTTGTTAATGCGAAGTAACCTAATTAGTGCTAATTCTGTATTTTTGTTCCCTCTGCTGCGGATTCGCGACATCACGAACGATCGTTTTTCTTTAGAGAACACGTCTGCCATGATTTTGTAATATAAACTCTTTTTTGCTTGATTGTAAGTGTCCTTGCATATATCCTTTAGTTACTTATGTCTGCTAATAAATTTGTTGGCGATTTTGTCTCTCTTGAAATAACCGATTCAACAATATTGGTGAAAATAACTAAAAAAGCCTGTGCCGATGATTTTGCCAGAATGGAATTCCACTCGCGTCTATTGCATTCTTTGGCTCCAGATTCAAATTCTTTTTGGAGACTCCGCCCTAGGCTTAATTGCCATATAAAAGGCTGGCCAAGGTCCATTCAATGGCGAAGGAACTCAACAACGGATTTTACGGGGACTATTTCTTCTGGCAGTCAAATTGCGGCCGATCGATACGGCCCAGAGTTAAACGAGGCGTTGCGCGGAATAAGGCAAGGCGAGCCCTCTCCGTACGGAAGTTCTAAGTTCATAGTTTTTGAGATAGGTGACGGAGATAAGTATCTAAAATATAAATTCCTTTCTAAAGCAAGAACCATTGCAGTCCTCTGCGTTTTGTATGACCTAAAACCGCACGGGCGAAACGTCTTGGAAATTAATATCCCGAATAATCTGCGGCCGCAACTAGCCATCCCCTTTAAGTTCAGTGATTCGACCATAAAAAGGCACTACGGCGATCCAAGCAAAACCGCAGATGTACTCAGAAACGAAGGTTGGCCTCGCCAGGGCGAAGAGGCCGGGATGAAAGTATTTCGGAAGAATGTTCAGGGTTCTCAACAGCAAATGTATCAACTATTGAAAAGAGAACAAAACCTAAGTTCACAAGTTCAACGTACAAATATATCGCAACGCTGGAGGAATGAACTATATAAGCAGCATAATTATACATGCCAGATTTGCCACTTTGTTTATCCAGAATATGACCTGGCGCCTGACCACAGAATTCCTGTCATCTTCCAAGCAGATAGCTTGACAGAACAAAACTATAAGCAAAAACTAATGGCCTTGTGCCGCTTCTGCAATCAACAAAAGCGAGAGTTCTGTAAAAGAATTCCTCATGGTTATGATTGGGCAACGAGCCCCTGGGCTTACCCTGAGAAATTTGAACTGGGCAAACTTGCTAATGAAATAAAAACTTACGCAGCAACAAACAAATTATCAATTAGTGAAACTCTAAAGACAATTGCTGACTGTCTTTCCCGGAAGTAGCTCCTCGATTCTTTTCGGATTGGGTTCCAAGTCCTTTTCGATTAGTCATGATATGCTTATAGATCCTCTCCGCTACTGCCCTAGCCAGGGGAGGAGGCACAGCATTACCTATTTGTCTATAAACAGAAGTCATTGTTCCACAAAACTCATAATCAAGTGGAAAACCTTGAATACATGCTGCTTCCCTGCATGATAGTCTTCGTTTATTCGATGGGTGATGCATAACCATCGCGCCGCCTTTTCCATCCCCACGGGCTGTAAAAGTTGGCGACGGCTTCTTTGGATCCGTAAACCTATGGCAGATATAACCATTGAACTTTAACTTAAATCTCGAATATTCATGGTTCTTTAGTATGTGTTCTTCATCTGGCTCTGGAATGTTTTCTAGGGCTTCTCCGACAGATATGTGCCTGTTAGCGTGTGTTGGACGCGGGGGGAAATCAATCAGAGGATTAAGGTCAGACCTTATGCCCAAGATAAAGACCCTTTCTCTGATTTGTGGCACTCCATAATCAGCCGCATTTAACAGCGCGTACGAACAGTTATAGCCGGCGTTTGTGAAATCGTTTAATATGCACCTAAAAATGGCACCTTTAGCAAGGTTTAGAATTCCTTTTACATTTTCTGCCAAGAAATATTGGGGTTGTTTCTTATTGACAATCTCTACAAACTTCCTATACATCAAGTTTCTGCTGTCATCTAAGTGTCTATTCATATTGGCTATCGAAAAACCCTGACACGGGAAGCCCCCAATCACTATGTCGGCATCAGGAATTTCTTTTACTTTGATATCTTTAATATCGCTTGGGATGATGTTGCCAAGATTTTTCTTATATGTCTCTGTTGCATCCTTAAAATTATCATTTGCCCAGACTATATCAAATCCTGCTTGTTTAAATCCCAGGTCCATTCCCCCCGCTCCAGAAAATAATGAAACGACCTTGGGCTGGAGTCCGATCTTGTTGCCGGACTTCGCTTTTATTGCATCCCTTTTCAACGCCGTCTTGAACTGTTTTGCTAACAGATAAGAATACTTCACTGGCACGGCATTGCCTATTTGCCTATAGGCAGAATTAGTTGAGCCTACAAATTCAAAGTCACAAGGGAAGGTCTGCATCCATGCGGATTCACGGACATTCAACCTGCGTTTGCCATTAGGATGAGGCACAGCGTTTACGCCGCCTCCCCCATCTCCCCGTGCAGTTATTGTCGGGCTAGGTTTGGAACCGTCGGTTTTTCTATGCCCCGAATAATCTCTATATGAAACTCCGTATCTTGAACCATCCAAATTTAGTGTGGGCCTTAAATCGCGAAGTTCCCTTAGCGCCTCACTTATTGATTTCCATTTGATATGATTCTTGCCGTCTTTTGAATGTGTTTGAGCTGGAAAATCTACTCTTATGTGTGCAATGTCGTTCCTAGTTCCGATAATAATCACTCTTATGCGAGTTTGAGGCACTCCGTAATCTGCCATGTTAACAATTCTATGGCTAATTTGGTAACCTGCACTCTTAAAGGCGTCGACAATCTTGATAAAGAAATTACCATTGTCGAGGTTTAGGATTCCCCTTACGTTTTCTGCAACAAACCATTTTGGCTGTTTGTCGCGTATAATCCGCAGCATTTCTTGATAGAGATTGTTCCTTCCATCTCCTCCTGAACGGAACTTGTTCGCGACAGAAAACCCTTGGCAGGGAAGTCCGGCGATGATTACATCGGCAGTCGGTATTTCTGCCGATCTAATTTTTTCAATATTCTCACAAATAATGTGATTGCCTATGTTCTTCTCGTAAGTACCTGCGCTGTCTATGTCATTATCTACTGCCCAAACTACTTCATGACCTGCTTGAATAAAACCCAGATCTAAACCTCCGGCTCCTGAGAATAGTGAAACAACTGATAATTTGTTTCTTGCGACCCTCTGCTTGGCTTTAGATCTCATCATTTCCCTCTTGATTAATTTATCTTGCCTAGTGATCTTACAACTACTCCCTGTACAATAAAGTCACGATGCAAGACGATTGGGGTATGGCTATTGTTCCTGGAAAATGGCTTTAGTATGAGAAGTTCTTTTTCTTTAAAGACGTATTTGATTGTCGTTTCAGAGTCAATCAGAGCAACGACAATGTCTCCGTTTTTTGCAGTAGGCTGTTGTCTAACCAGAATTATATCACCGTCTTCTATTCCCGCTTTGTCCATCGAATCGCCTCTCGCACGTAATAAAAAGTACCGATGTGGAGGAGTGGCCAACTCGGTTGAAACAGGAATCATAGCCAGGATATGTTCTTCGGCTAGAAGTGGAAATCCGCAAGAGGCCTCGCCGACAAGCGGAACATTAATTGTAAGAGCATTATATTGGGTCTTCTCAGGCTCATTGGCAATGGCCAACCCCCTTGACCCGTGTTTTTTTATCACACCTTTGTCAATTAGGCGCCGCAATAATACCGTCACAGATCTGGGAGACTTATATCCCATCGTCTTTTGCATATCTCTTATGGATGGGCTACGACCTGATTGCATGATTGCGTTTCTAATATGACGTAGCAACTCAATTTCTTTTTGGGAATAGTTGTCCTTTTTGCTCGTGGCCATTGCACACATAATGTATACTGGCGTGGGCATAATAATCAAGTAGTATTTTTAGCTTGTCAAGGCATAGTGAATAGTTCCGGTTCTACCATGGATGCCCAGCTCTGAAGGTCAGATGCCGCCAGGGATGGGTCGGCGGAGGGGTGTAATTTGGGGGCTTTGACCTCGGCCTGATCGGAGGCGGCTCAGTCTTCTTCGGCCCGGGTTCCCCGACTTCCTGATACTCCAGATCCTCGCCCTTGAACCGGAAAGATACCCGGCCACCGAACCGTTCCAGCACCACGATCTTCTGACGTCGAAGAGTCAGAGACGGCCGCACTGGCACGAACCTCCGGCCTCGCCACCTCACCAGATATCCCGAGTTAACCGTCCTCAGCCGCTTGATGCACAGGACGTCATCCAGGACAACCGTCTTCGGCAGCGAACGGTGAAGATCTCCCGGCTCTAACACCTCCAGTTAAATAGGGCGCCCGGGCCGACTGGCTGCTGACCGACCGCCGGCAAAACCGGGGGAGGGTACATCTTTTTGGGGACCAAGGTCCTCTATCAAAGGGAGAATAGTGAATATAGTGAATTTAAAATAGCGCTTTTAATAACGTGTATATAATTGTGTCATAAAAACAGCACATTTTCCCTAAAGGAATATTTCGCAACCTCACCACATTCACTACATTCACTAAGGCGCTCCAAAGAGGGTAAGAAAACAAACTGCCCATCGTCGTCCTTTAGGTGTGAGGCCAAACATCCGCCCAACCAGCGCCCTTTCAACAGGAATGGGGGAGCGCCCGGGTCCCCACCCGGCCTCCCCGCCGGCCTTATAGTCTAGGCAGCGATATTATTCATTGCGCAGTCGGGATTGGCGTTATAGGATAACGGGGGGAGTAAAAGGCAATGGGAAGGGCCCAGATTCGATTCGATCTGAATTTTATTCCGGCTTCGATAATCGCAGAACAATGGTATTGTGAAAAGGCGGTAGAACTGCAGTATAGGCATCCAGGGATCGAATTCACTTCACCTGAATTAACCTATGGGACATCGATACATGAACTGTTCGCAAGTGAAACTGAAGAACTAACGGAAAAAGAAATTAAAGAACTCATTAAGAGCGGGAAACCGGCGTCTTTTAGGGAAATCCGTTTTGAAGGCGTCTATCGAGGCGTCAGAATCAAGGGCATACCAGACTATTTCTCAATTAAGGGCGGGAAAGCTCTTTTTTTATTGGACTATAAGTTCTCTAAGCATAAACGTATCTTTCCGTCGCATCGAATCCAAGTAGACACTTACGGCTTCCTATTGCACAAAAACTACCTTGATACAAATAATCTGATTTGCGGGATTGTTATCGTTGAACCAGAAATGAAGGAACTTGAAGATGTTTGCGACGATATCACTCCTCTCTTGCAAGCAGAAGCGCTCAAAATGCGCCAAAGAAGATTAGAAAGAACGAACATTGAAGGGCGTGGGCTGTATGGGCAACTTTATTCTTATTCGCTGGACAATACGAAAAAGAATCTCGACTGGGCTATTGGGTATTGGAAAAAACAGAGGGCTGCTCTCCCGACCAGGAAGGCACATAAGTGCGAAGCGTGCCAATTTAACGCAGTAGGATTATGCAAGTCCGCTTTGACGGCGGCGAGTACTAAAAAAAAGTGGTAATCGGACCCATATCGGTTTCTATACGGAAGCAAAACGGGTGGGACAAATAAGAGACTTCTCAGACGAACGTAATAAAATATTCTGCCCTTATTGCGGACGGACCACAGAACCAAAGAACAGAGACCACGTGCCTTCCAAAGTGCTGCTTGATGAACCTTACCCGAAGAACCTGCCGACTATCCACCCCTGCCAGAAATGCAATTCTGATTTTTCCAAGGACGAAGAATATGTGCCTTGCTTAATCGAGTGGGCCCGGGCGGGCTCGGCCTCTATCGACGGCATAAACCGCAAGAAAATAAGGAAGATTCTGTCGAGTAAGCCCGGAATTGCATCCAAACTGGGTGATGCTTCGGAGCGGATACGTGGATGGTTATTGCTTGAAGAAGATAGCAGTAGAATCGCAAGCCTTATGCACAAGTTAGGCCAAGGCCATGTGGCTTATGAGCTTGGCGAGCCCATTCTCTCTAGCCCAGATTCGCTTATGTTTCGCCCGTTGGCTGCCTTAAGCAGCGGCGAACTCGACCTGTTTGAGACACCCCCAAGATTCTCATTATTGGCAGAAACGGGGAGCCGGGCGCTCACAAGGCAAGTCCAATCTCGCACTGGGGCCGCGGATTGGATCGTGGTGCAACCTGGCAGGTACCGGTATTTAACCTTCCTCGACGACGTTATCCTCGTTCGCTTGGTAATAAGCGAGTTCCTTGCTTGCGAAATTACCTGGAACCGCCCATAAAGTCTCTTCCTGGGCGTGACCAGACAGGCTAGAGCATCACCCAGGCGGCCCCGCCTTGCCGATTAATCCTGATCTGATGTTTCGTCTGCCTGTTCCCCGTCCTCCTTATTCCCGAGTCCTGCCTGACGTTCTTTTTCTTCTCTATCCCAGCGTTTTAAATCGGCGGCTTCTAGCTCCTCGGCTGATTGGAGTTTGAAGTTGGGATCCTTAGCGCGGAGTTCGGCGGCCCTCCGTACGACTTCGGTTAGGATCACTTCGTCTGTTGGCCGTTCGATGCTTTTGCGCGCCGGCGTCTCGACAGCTTCGGTTGTTTCCTCGGGGACGGATTGGTCGCCTCCAATGGCCTTGAAGCTGTATAATTTCCTCCTCCCGCCCTTTTCGATGATATCGACCACGAATTTCTGCCGCAGTTCGCTGACGATGTTGGCCAGGTGCTTGGCCATTGATCTGGCGTTCCTGTAGTGCTTGGCGAAGCCCTCCATCTTCATGCCCTCGGAGGTCTCGACCAATCTCGAGTACAGCTCCTGGGCGGAGAGATCCCGGACGGTTTGATCGCCTTCGTAAATGGCGTAATTCAGGACCTGGTAGAGTTGATCATCCTCCAGGACGAATTCGTCCTTCGTCTGGTTCATGGATTGGATGGTCGATGTGAACTTGTCCCTCGTCGAGGGGCAGCAGATCTTTCTGCCGAACGTCTCCCAGTCGGCCAGGCGCGAATAGCACGGGGTCGGACGCCAGCTTTTTCCCGCGCAGAGTTTGCGGTCCTCCTGGAGGAGGAGGATCTTGACGATCGAGTTGAGGTTCGCCAGGGCCTCGGCCATGATCGCCGAGCGGTTCTGTAGCAACGAATCGATCAGCTCCGAGCGGGAGAGGGGGTTGTCGATCTTCTGCATGTTGAACACCAGGAGCCGGCTGACGAAATCGTCCCGCGTGAACTTGGGCTCCCTCGACGTGATCGCCAGAAAGCACCGAGGGGTGAACCAGATCATATCGTTGTCCGTGTAAAGCGCCCGGTTGGCCTCCGTGACGCCGGTCGCGACCGCGCACAGAAGGTTCAGCATCTCGCTCTTGAGGTAGCTGTCGAGGTTGTCGATGACCAGGTAGGGCCTCTTCTCCATGACCACGGCCAGGTCGTGGGGCGACTTGGGCAGGCCCGTGCTTTCGTACCTGTCCCCGAAGAATATCTTCCCTATGGACGAGGCGAGAAACGACTTCCCGCTCTCCTTGGTCCCTATGAAGCAGGCCACGGGTTTCTCCCGCATCATGGACTCGAAGAAGAGGGAATAGAAGTAGACGACCAGGAGCAGCCTGTGCGCTTCCGGCGAAAGGCGACTGCCCGCGTCTTGGGTGAAGGAGGCCCTGTCGATCAGGAACCGTCTCAGGAGGTTGTCGCTCCCGTCGAACCGCTCGAGGTCCAGCCCCAGATCGTCCAGCTCGATGCTCCCCCTCTTGGCGGGGGACTCGAAATAGTTGACCGCCGGCAGGTCTCGGTTGAAGGTGAAGGGCAAAAGGGAAGGGTCGTACTCGAAAAAGACGCCGTCGACGCCGTTGTCGCAGAGCTCGATCTTCATCCCGTCCAGCTTATGGACGCCGTTGGCGTTGTCGCTGACGTAGAGGGTGAACTCGTCCTGGCTCCAATAAGCGAACCGCCTGGGGACGACCGAGCTCTTGGAGGTCCAGATGGCGGCCATGACGGCGTCCCTGTATTCCTCGAAGTCCTTGTTGGCGAGGCCGAACCGCTCCCGCATGAAGCAGTAAAAATCGGTTCCCGTAAGGGCCATGAGCATCTTCTCTTCCTTGTCGAAAAAGTAATAGGCCCCTGTGTCCTGGTCCTTGAATCCCCGGCCTGCGGCCTCGGGGCCGGTCAGCAGGTCCTGCACGATGAAGGCCCCGATCTCCTGGCGCTTCTGGTCGACGGTCATGTACTTGGTGGACTTGATCGCGGCTATCTGCATGCTCTGCGGGGTGCCCTTGCTCCTCCGTTTCTGAACCCTCTTCAAGGCCGATTGGACGTCCCATTTGAGGGCCTTCTCGCCGTTGCCCTCTTGCGTTATCCTGTTCGAGCAGCCGAGGAAGGGATTGAAGAAGACGCTGTGGATGGTCTGGTAATCGTAGTCCCAGTAGATAAGGGAGCAGATGATGGAAAAGTCCCTTCCCGACCTGGTCCTGTCCGCTCCCTTCTCCCGCAGCAGGGACCCGGTGAGGATGAGGTTCTTGGTCTTGGAGGAGATCTCGAGTCCTTCCACGTCCGCCTTTGCGGATTGCGCATCATCCAGGCTGATTGATTTCGTCTTGGACCCGAAGGCGGGGAGGGGCTCGTCCGCCCCGGCGGGCTCCTGGTAGCCAGCGTCTTCGAACCGCTCGAAATCCTCCAGCCCGTATACCTGGTCCGTGAGGGCCAGAATTCGGCATGCGATGGGCCCTCCTTCCTTGATGTTCAGGGTGCCAGGAAGCCTGAGGCAGGAGTCGAGGTTCACCCTGCTGCGGTCGCCCCCCAGTTCCTTCACGAGCCCGGCGAGGATCCGCTTGAACCGGAGACGCTGTTCGCCGGCCAGGCCGATGATCGGTTCGGCTAGCATCCAGTAGCAGTGACAGCCGTGACCCGAGTCGGCCACGATGGACGGGGCGATTGGGAATCCCCGCGCGCGCCGCAGTGCCTCTTCCTTGCCCCCCTCGAAGTCTTTCCCGTCGACGTCGGCCCAGAGGCAGACGACGTCCACGATGTCGTCCTGCTTTTTGGCTCTGCTCAGGGGGCGGGGGTTCACCCCGAAATAGACATGATAAGACGCGTTGAGCCGCTCGATTTCGGCCCAGTCGTTTTCCCCGATCTCGCCCTTGGAGTAGAATTTCGACCCGGTGTCCTGGCCGATGAGTCGCAGCTCAACGTGGCCGTCGTGGTCCTTGAAGTAACGGGAAAATAAGGCTTCGATAAACTGTTTTGTTTCCGATAGGTTGTTTGTCGTGTTAGGCATTGATTTTCTCCCTTGTTAATATTCGCCGTCCGATACCTCGATATAGGCATCGTCGGCGTTTTCTTCCGAGAGCGCCTGGAGCAACTCTAGGGCCTTGCCGGCGAATCGCTCGCGCTCCCCCGGGCTGAACGGTTCAGGACCGGTGCCCCTCTCTCTGCGCTCGGCTTGGATGTCCGATAGGAGGGCCTTGATGTTTTCGATGGCCCTCCCCGCATCGGGGGCAAAGAACTCCCCGACATTTCGATCCGTGAGATTAGACATGCTTCCCCCTTATGCCGCCTCGGGGCAGAGTTTCCCCCGGGCTTCCCTTAAGATTTTGATTTGGTCCTCGAGACTATTGTGTTTGAGGTGGGTTATATAATCGTATATTAATGTACGGCATTAATTTGCCCCTGTTGCCCCGAGAAAATCAACGATCTACCCGACAATCTGCCTTCCGAGGTTCCGGGCCTCCGGATTTCGAGTTCTTGACACAAATCTGCAACCGGCGATATCATCGGCTCAAGTGGGGAGCATCCCTTCAAGATCTCATGTTGACGTATGCGCGCGCTGGGGAAAGGGATTCCTGACCATAGGGAATAAAAGGAGGCAGACGTGAGCAGATCAAGAACGATGGCTGTCGGTCGAATAGCTTTCTTTGGGTTTTGTGCCATCATGCTTGTTACTCCTCAATCGGCCCTGGCCCAGAACGACGCGGAAACTCACTACCAGCCGGATAAAGTCGGAAAGTGGCGTCCCGGAGCGATCGACATGAATGACGAGGCGGCCTCTGGCCTGACCGAACAAGAACGCAGTATCTTCATCCAGAAATTGCAGAAACTGGTTGCGATCTTTCGAGAAGCGAAAACCCTCAACCCGCCGGTGGGCGTCGAAGCGAGCCACGGGGGGGACGTCGACTGGGGCTTTCCCTGGGGCTGGGAGGAAATGAACCCTCGTCCATTTTGGCCGGTCCATGGCAATGTGTGCATCAAGCTCGCGCCCTATATCATCAATACCGCGGGCCAGCCCGATGTCGATGAGCCGGATGAGTTATGGATATTCATCAATGAGCTCAATCCTATCTTCACCGGGATCCGCGAGACGGGCAAGGAAGTCTATGAGGACGGGGGGGCGGAGACGAACACAAGGCACATGGAGGACGAACTAGGGACATTCTTCTATACGCCAAAAGCCGTCGGCGTCCTCCAGGGCCGGCCCTTGTACGAATGCGACGCCGTGGTCTTTACGAAAATTCAAAAGCCATCATGGATTCCCGTAACCCGCGAGCGTTTCCTCCGTCATGCGATGGACTGGGCGCAGAAAGCCGCCAAGGCGGAGCAAGAGAGTCTTAATGAATCGCAACAGAACCTCGCCCGGCTCGATAAGGCGGACCGCGAGGAAGCAGAAAAGAACGCACAAGGAGTTGGCCTCCAGATAAAAAAGGATGCCGCTGAGCATCCCGGCTGGTTGCGCTTCATCCCGGGCGAATACCTGAAAGCACTTCAAGCGGAGCTCGCTTCCCTGACACCCCAGGAGCGAGCCTCACAGGCCTACTTCGGGGACTGGAAGACGAGCCTGCGCGCCTCGGGCCTGGTGGAACCGAACGAGGCCGGGGCCCGGCCTCTCGTTTCCCCCAATCCGGAATTTTTCAACAAATCCTTGCCCCGGACGGCCCTTCAGTCGATCGTGATTATCGGGCTGCGCTCGGCTGAGGAGGCTCGCCGCCACCCGGAAAATCCCGACCCTGCTCAACTCCGGATCCTGGAACTCAGGGATACACTCGACTGGAACAAGGTCATGGCCCTGTTCGATTGAAGACCAGGAGTTCTTGTCGACATTTTCCTATAGGAGAGATGCCATGCACGATCGGCTTCGACGTTGTCGCGGCTCGTCATTGATGAAAAAGACTCTCATCATTCTGAAGCTGAGTCTGCTCGCCCTGGCCTGCGTATTCATTCTCCAGACGCGGGCATCAACGACACAAGGCCGGCGCGCTCATGGCCTGCCCTGTTCGGTTGAGGATTCGTCTGATGCCGGGCCGACACAGGAAATCATTAAGAAGGGCGAGCAGCCTCAGGAGGGAGAGCCCTGTCCTCCGAAGTCGAAGCTCGCTGGAATGCCGAATCGGCCGCCCACATCCGACGAGTATGCGAGCCTGCTGCAAGACCTGGTCCGGGAGTACGGCAACCGTTTGGCGAAGACTCGGCCGGAGATAGACCGAGGCTTGGAGAGTGCCCCGCAAGAGACGGACGGGCCCAACTTGGGCGCGCTCCTGGCCGGCATGGGCGCCGGTTCAGCTTCCGTATACGTGTTGGCCCAGAGTGCCCTGAAGAAGCCCGGAGATGCCCTGACGGCTAATAACCTCGGTGTTGCGCTTCTCGGGGTGAACGATTATGCCCGGGCCTGTCTCGTCCTCCTCTATGCAGACAAGCTGAGACCCGGAGTCTCCCTGGTGATCCTCAACCTGGCCTGGCTTTTCTACGATATCGGCGACTCGCAGAACGCCAAGACCTATTTTGAAAGAGCCGAGGGGCTGGCCCCCGGCCTCTCAGGTCCAAAACTTGGCCTGGGCCTCATCGCAAGGTGCAAGGGCAATCATGTCCTTGCCGCCTCCTATCTGCGCCAATCGCTGAGGATCCGTTTCTCCCCTGTGGGCGCGTCCGCCCTCATGGAGTCCGAGCAGGCCGCTAAGGATGCCGGAAACACGCTCACCGATTCCCAGCCGGTCGCCATAGGACAAGAAACGCCCTGCGACTACCAGCTTCCTGAGCTTCCAATAGGCCGCCAGCCGGGCGGCACCGATGAGGACCTTGAGGCCGTCGGGAATCTGACGCAGAAGGTCGGAGAAGAGTTGACACAGCGCGTTCAAGCCGTAAATCCACTGGCCCAGTCCTCGTTCGGCCAGGCTGAACCGACGGTCCAGAGGAGCGCGCGGTCCGTCATTTACCCCAGGACCTACGAGAAAGAGCTCTTCATGCTGGACGATATCTATCAAATTTTCCTCGGTGACCGGGGTTACTTAAAAAGATACGGGGACGGCCTGAATGACTGGAATGAGATCGCCCAGTCTGGAATCCAGGCGTTTGGCAATCAAGAAATGGCCTATAATCAGCGAATGCAAGCCCTGAACCAGGAGCTATTGGCGTGCGGCGATAACCAGGCCTGCATCGACAGGGTCCTGCAGAAGGAGAAAGAGGAGGAATACCAGCATTGCCTCCAGAAAAAGAAATACCTTGCAGATCAATACGCGGCGATTTACAAGCTGTTTAAAGATAATTGGGACGACTATCGGCAGGTAGTCACCGATTATGTCTGCTTTACCGACCCTATTCTCGCCAGGATCCATCGTCCCGACTTGAACAAGTTCGAAAATAACGAACGTCGGATGAACGTTCTTAATCCTTATCTCAATATCCTCGGCTGGGCCCAGCGCGCCCTGGCCACAGGCAAAGCCTATTCAGATTTGGAGTGTATCCCGCCGCCCCCCCCGACTCCGCAGCAGATCGAAGATCCCTCTCCCCAGGACAAGGCTGGCCGATGCCCGGAAGAGCGTCACTGGGGACTCTCCCCAGGCTTCGACTTGACGCTGTCCTGCGAGTCCGTAAAATTCGAGGCCGGGGAGGGTCTCATGGCCTCGGTGGAGTATAATCGGAAAAAGGGAGAAACGACCGTCTGGGTGGGGGGGGGAGCAAAGTTTGCTGTTGCGGAAGGCCCGATACCGCGCGCCGAGTTAGAAGCCAAGACTGGCTGGTCAGTGACGGTGGATAAAAACGGATATCAAGACATGGCCCTCGAGACGGATGTCAATCTAAAGTTTGGGGTAGGGCCGGGATTCTCCGAACACGGCATCCAGAGCCGGATCGCCCTCGAAGGCGGTCCGAGCTTTGTATTTAAATAGTTTCGGTGAGCAGTATGAGCCTTGACCCCTCATCGTCTTTCCGTCCGAAACCGTAATCTTCCGGCGTTTTCAACCTAATCTGGCACGCCACCGGCACACGGCTGGCACACGGGGAGAGTCCCAACCCTGGCCGCTAATTAACCGGCTTTTCGGGCAAAAACTTAACTTGGTTAACTTGAATTGGCTCACACGCGGCAAGAGCCGTCCCGGACACTGTTGTGACGGCGACATCTAAGTGGCCTCCGTCAACCCAAGCGCTCGGAG